>Ga0137418_10000259_pt1 | contig 45251 bp, 30 predicted proteins | sample CZODoug3_1_2_16f_FD_122242 | JGI IMG/M metagenome (GOLD analysis project Ga0137418, IMG submission 122242) | Vadose zone soil fungal communities from Angelo Coast Range Reserve, California, USA - CZODoug3_1_2_16fungal (Hybrid Assembly) | ecosystem: Environmental > Terrestrial > Soil > Vadose...
ACCGATATTCCCTTTCTCAGCAACTGGGGTGAGCCGTTGCTGATCGGTCCAGGATCGATTCACGTCGCGCATACTGAGGGTGAGTACATCGAGAAGCAGCAACTTGCTGACGCAATTGATTTGTACTGCAAGATTGCGATGCAACTCGCTGAATTTGAAAACGGGTAACGACGACCTCACCACGGCCACAGAGACACCGAGAACGACTTGACCGATCCTCGTTTCACACCGGATATGCCGCCTCCGCCTTGACCATGATGGGCTTATCGCAATGCGAGGGCAAAGTTAGATGTCACACGCCTCGGTGGAAAATCGTTTTTCGCCACCGAGACACAGAGTGGCACACGCGATGTGAAAGACTTCGCCGTTTCCTATCGACCGATCCTCACACGGGGCTAAAAGCCCTCGCATTTCACAAGTCAGGACGCACGGCTGAAGCCGTGCCCTTCCCCTGTCGTCCGCTGACGCTAGTGCACCTTAACCCAATACGGTGACGGGGGGATTCCGTTTGCCACTACGAACAGCCGGCTAAGGCCGGTCTCTGTCCCCGCTGGCACATCGAACTGGGTCGATACTCTCTTGCTACCGGTCGCGATGGCCATGCTGCGGTTGTGCGTGCGGCAATAGAAGACGTGTCCCGTCGCCGCGTTCACGATGCGGACGAGCGGATAATTCGTGGCGTTCTGAAAATCATCGCCGTAGGCGGTCAGGCGACCTGCGTCCAGGTGCCATGGACGTAGCTGCCGCTGCTATCGGGCATGAGCTTGTACCAGGAGTTGTAGTCCGTGCTCGTACAGTTGAGGCAGTTTGGCTCGGAGTGCGCGAAGACTGTGCCATCAGTCAGCAGAAGCACTGCGCCCGGACTGAAACTGGGTTGATTGGTGAGAGGCTGCCAGGTTTGGCAGGTGGCTGAGCTTGTCCCGAGGGTGAGTACTGCCAACGCGACTGCTAGCATTCGCAACCTGTTCATAGATTTCCTCAGCACGGAGTTTGTGCACGCGCGAGCATGCATGCGGGTTGCGCATCCCGCCCTGGTTAACCTGATGTCGGCAGGCCAGCGATTGGACGGGGTGGCGTACGGCGATGACAGTAGGTGCAGAATCGGGTTGCTTATATCCGGGAACGCTCTCTGCGCTAGGAAAAGATTTACACTTGATGGGATGACCACCCAAACCCTGAACTCGCTCGCGCGCGCTTCCTCCTCCTACCTGCGCTCTGCCATGCACCAGCCGATTCAATGGCATGAGTGGGGCGGGGAGGCTTTTTCGGCTGCGCAGCGGGAGAATAAGCCGGTGCTGCTCGATATTGGCGCGGTTTGGTGCCATTGGTGCCATGTGATGGACCGCGAGTCCTACGACGATCCTGAAGTGGCCGCCATTGTGAATGAGCATTTCATTGCGGTGAAAGTGGATCGGGATGAGCGTCCTGATATCGACAGCCGCTACCAGGCTGCGGTCAGTGCGGTCAGTGGGCAGGGGGGGTGGCCGCTCACGGCTTTTCTGACTCCCGAGGGCAAGCCGTTTTATGGTGGGACATATTTTCCGCCTACCGACGGCTATGGGCGTCCGAGCTTTAAACGCGTGCTGACCAGCATCGCTAACGCCTACAAGGAGAAACATGGAGAGATCGTCGAGCAGGCGAAGATGGTCGAGAGCGCCATCGCGCAGTCGGAATCGTTTGCAGGACGCAGCGGCCACGTTTCCGCGGGCGTCATTGACGCGATTGAGAAATCGGCCCTCGCTATGTTCGACGCGCGCAATGGCGGCTTTGGGCAAGCTCCCAAGTTTCCGCATTCGCCGGCGATTGATCTTTTGATCGAGCAGTACGTGCGGACCACAAGCGGAGCTTCGCTCCGCCCGACGGCCGAGGGCGGCGGTCGCCACAGGGAGCGTGCCGACAACGAACGTGTCCACGACGATCAGCAGCTACGAAATCTCTTCGTCACCACGCTCGAGCACATGGCGAACGGCGGCGTTTATGATCAACTGGCGGGCGGGTTCCATCGCTACTCGGTCGATGAGCGGTGGGTTGTGCCTCACTTCGAGAAGATGTGCTACGACAACTCGGAGCTGCTGAAAAACTATGTGCACGCCTACCAGGCCACGGGATCAGAGTTTTTCGCCGACGTGGTGCGCGACATCATTCGCTGGATGGATGAGTGGCTGAGTGACCGCGAGCGAGGCGGCTTTTATGCTTCGCAGGATGCCGACATTTCCATGGATGATGATGGTGATTACTTCACCTGGACGGTCGACGAGGCGCGCGCCGTGCTCTCCGAGGACGAACTGAGGGTCGCTGCTCTTCGCTACGACATCAATGAAGTCGGCGAGATGCATCACAATCCCGCCAAGAATGTGTTGTACGTGCGGGCGCCGATTGAAGAAATCGGGCGCAGGTTGAATCTGGGGCCAGAACGGGTTAGTGAACTTCTGGAATCAGCCAAAAAGAAGATGTACGCAGCACGGCTGAAGCGTCCGACACCTTATGTCGATAAAACAGTTTATGTCGGCTGGAACAGCATGTGCGTATCGGCTTACCTGGAAGCCGCAAAAGTTCTGAATCTTGATGAAGCGCGCCGATTTGCTTTGCGCTCGCTGGATCGCATTCTGTCGAAGGCGTGTCGACCCGGTCTGGAGAGCGCAGACGACGGCGGCCGCGCCCCACAGCTGCTGCATGTGGTCGGTTACTCCGATCCGAAGGCCGAGCACCGCAAAGTGTCGGGGCTACTCGACGACTATGCGGCAACCGCGCTGGCTTGCCTCGATGCTTACGAAGCCACGGCTGACATCAGCTATTTCAAGTTCGCTCACGCTATTGCCGACGCCATGATCGCGAAGTTTTTCGACCCCACTTCGGGAGGCTTCTTCGACACTGCGCATCTAGCGGATGGCAAGACTTTCGGCGTTCTCTCCACACGGCGTAAGCCGTTGCAAGACTCGCCCACTCCGGCGGGGAATCCAATGGCCGCTATCGCACTATTGCGACTGCATCGCTACACAGGGGATGCGGCCTATCGAGACCAGGCCGAGCAGACGCTCGAGACTTTCGCAGGCGTAGCGGAACAGTTTGGCATCTTTGCCGGAACGTACGGCATTGCCGTGGCTCACTTCTTCCAGCCGCACCTGCAAGTGGTCGTGATCGCAGGGGATAACGTTGATCGTAGAGCAGCCGAATTGTATTCAACGGCAGCCGCTTCATTCGCTTTCGGCAAAAGTGTGATTCGTTTGGCAGCGAACCAGGCGGTTGCGAGCAACCTGCCTCCGGCGCTGGCCGCGACGATTCCTAACTTGCCGGACTTGACGTCGGGGAAATCCTTCGCCGTGGTCTGCTCAGGCTTCTCCTGCCAGCCGCCAGTTTCGGACCCAGGGAAGCTCCAGGAAGTGTTGGCCGCGGCGGCGTGAAATCTGGAACTCATAGATCTCTCCCACAATGGGCTCTTCAAATCATTCCGAACATCTCTCAGCGTGCCCTACGGTCATTCCCTACAGTAACGGCTGTATTGATCTCCAAAATCTGAGCGTGCAGACTGAGAGACACGAAAAAAGGGCTGATGGGTTATGAAGTTCCCGTCAGCCCAAAGAGTGCGAGCCCAAGTTTTCGGCCCAAGTTACTGTTTAGGTTACTTTGGTGACCTTGCGTTACATGGTGCCTCCGATAACAATACTCACCAACGTTGTGATCGGCGGCTGGTTAGTGGTTTATCGGCACTGGCCAAGCATCCTAGGTGGGCACAATGGTATCGAGCCTCCGTCCAAGGCGGGAACCTGAGGAACGGCGGCGATTACATATGTGCCCACTAGTCCGATCATGAGGAGCGAAGTCCTCATTGCACGTTTCATGGGTTTTCTCCTTAACCGCGATAGGCTTCCTAACTGAGAAAAGCCGATCGCGGGCCGAATTATAAGGCACAGGTCAAGTCTTCTGTGCAAAAACTTTCAACCTCGTGTGCCTCCGTGGTATTCCGCCGACCGCAATTCACACACTCTACAGTGATTCCAGCCTTAAATACTTACAACAACTGCTAATCAATGAAGTTTTACTTTAGGTATTAAGGTGAGTGGTGCGATTCCCCACGAACGAGTTACGAAAGCCGAACGGAGCTCTGCAATTGGACGGAAGGGATCCTCTGCGGGGCGCGCCGCGAGGTTAGGTTTTTGAAGTTACTCGAGGTGGAAGTGAAAAATCAAAACCAGCGACTCGGACTACTTCGCCCGCAACAGCAGAATTTGCTCGTGTTTCGCTCCCGCTTGAGGGCAGGGGTGCATTGACCGGGGTACGAGAGAGAGCGCGATCCACCATTCCTTCGAACATCGGGATCAAAGAATCCGCAGGAAGGGGGTGATGAATGTCGGTTAGGCTTTGCTCCCAGCGTTGCGGTTGCAGTAGGGTCGCTGCAGCGTCCCGGGCCGGGCTTTTGACCAGCACGTAGACAAACCAGGTCAGCAGTGCGGAGTTGTAGGCGGCCATGTTGACCAAGTCTGTTGACGTATTTCCAAGATGTTGCCCCACCCACGACGCAATCAGCGTGAGTTCCATCATGGCGTAGCCGCCCAAGCCCAAGGCAATGCCGAAGCTGTGCTGCTTGCAGTTTACTCCCAGGTAATGGGCAAAGAACAAAAGGAACAACACCATGCCCACCTGAATAATGCGGACGCAGCGCTGCGTGGTGAGAATGGCCAACATCCAGGGCGCCATCTCGTGCGAGTTACTGGAGACCGAAACCACTCCCGCCACCAGCAGCATGACCAAACCAGCCCACTTGAACAGAACCGAGCCCAGATCCCGCAAGGTGTGGAACGGCTTGAAAACATCGAGAAAGATCTCATGAATGACCTTGAAGCCGAGAAATACGTTGATTGCGTTGCTGATCCAGTACAAGTAGAAGTAAGCCGAATAGTTATGCCTCAGGTAAGCGGGAAAGATGATGGCGAAGGACAGAATTTGTGTGACCACGTAAGCGAAGAAGTACATGAACTTGCGATGGAGGTTGCTCCGAAGCATGGCTATCGCGATCCCCGCTTCCACAAGGGGATGAGCAATCCAAAGAACGTAGTACAGAATCTTGATCTTCTCGCCCATTTGGGGGTAATCGCAACCGGCGCGACACACAGCCGGTGAAAGCAGCGGCTAGCGCTGCTTTCCGAGTCATCACTCTTCTCCTTATAGAAGAAAACTAATCCTGTGGCGTCAGATGTTCAATGTACTGAGGTAACCATGGTAACGTTACCTTCTTGTCAACCCAGATTGAGATGGCAGACGGAAATGTCAAAGCTAGCGACCCCACCCGAGTCGTCGGGTAAAGCCCATATCCCAGTCCGAATCGTAGGCGGCCGACCCGCACTCCGACTCGATTCAATCTTGCTGTGGGACGATCGAGCAAATGTCGACTTCAGTCGTATCCACGGCGCAGAAACCTTCGCTAACGGCTATAGAGAACCAACTTGCATGAACATATTGCGTTCATGCCGAGATCGACGCCGGGCATGACTGTCTTCGACCAGGCGGGCATGTACACTCGCCTCCGATTCAATGCTTGCTGCAACTTCGCCGAATTTACTAAGGGCGGAGATTGATTCGCCTCCCGCCCGTTTAGGTTCTTAGGCCTCGGGTACGGAGTGGATATAAGCGCGCATCATGCGCACCTCATCATCTTTGTCGGTCAAATCCTGGAGCAGGATGTCGCGTAAAGAGACCATGGCAACCAGCTTCCCTTCGTGACAAACAGGCAAGTGGCGAAAGTTGTTCCGCCGCATCACAGACATGCAATTGCCCAGTTCCTCGTTCAGGCTGATGGTGACAGGATCATCCGTCATTGCTTCGGCGAGAGATGTAGTGCGAGGATCGCGGCCCTCGGCCACCACTCGTTTCATCAAGTCTCGTTCCGAAAAAATTCCCACCAGTTGGCCGTTATGCAGCACTGGCACGGCACCGATGTTGCGTTCGACCATGGCGCGGACGGTTTCGAGCACAGTCTGGCCGATGTCCGCCTGATAGGTTTCCTGATTCTTGATCAGATCGCAGATACGCATATCGATATCCCACTTGCTTACACGCTGGCCGTCGAAAGGTACCACCGGAGGGCGAGTATATGCCGAAAGCAGATGCCAGGGAAGAGCCAAAAGGTTGGGTAAAGAACGAAAAACCCAAACTGCGAGGCGCGGGTGCGCCGCTTTTCCAGGGGAAACAGCGGGCTCTAAGCTCTATTTCGCTGGCCGTAGGCGGTTTGCGGATTGCTCCTGGATGAAGATGAAGTAGGAGGAGTTCCACAACGCCGTGAGCAGGCTTCCCTTGGGGCGGGCCGTAAGGACGATATTGTATTCGTCCGACTCACCCAGGATCGAGATGTCAAGAACATCGAGCGACCGCTGTACGGGCGCGGCCGCGTCGGTGGTTTGGGCCTTAGCTTCGGGCTCAATCACCGCCAATCGGGCAAGAAACTCGTGCACATCGCTGCCGCGGGGATAGCCGGGGATCACGTAAGAAACGTCAGCGTCCTGCGTGGAGAAGTGCCAGGCCAGCGAGGCTGCCAGGTTTATGGCCCGCTCGTAGGCCTGCGACGAAATCGTTCCACTGGCGGGGTTGTCGAAAATCAGACGCAGCCTGCGCTCATCCTCGCGGCTGAACTCGCGCACTTTCAGAGAGCCCGATTTCGCACTGGACTTCCAATCCACGTGGCGCGCCGAGTCCTCTGGCATGTATTCGCGAATTCGATAGAGATCGGAACCACGACCGCGCACATAGCTCTCCAGTTCACCATTGATGAGTGGGAGGATTTCGTAGAACTCGTCGGTGGGGTCAACCGGCGGGTAGACAACAATCTCCCGCCGCAGCGCAATGTGCCGGGTCTTGGTGAGAAACGCAAAGGGAAAACGTGTGGCCAGGCCGAAGCTGTCTTCACTGTAGCAGCCGCGACGATCGAAGTGCAATTCCAGATCGGCCGATAGTTCCGAGCGCGTGGGCAGGTATGGAAAGTAAGCCATGCCCTGGAAGATGCCGGGCGGCAGCGGAGCGACCGTCACGCGGCGCAGACGCCGGTCGGGCAGACGCACCCATGGCTGCTCCGTGGGCCGTTTTGATGGGAAAACGAATGTCGTCGGCTCCCATTTCCACTTCAAGAGCTGCTTCTTTTTTTCTCTGCGTGCGGGCACAACCCGAATGGAGAACGAGGGTAAAAAGCGTCGCGAATTTCGCAGCACGATCCGGCCCTGTACCGCGCGGCCTGCAAAAAGATGCCGGGGAAGGCGCACATCCAGTTCTAATCCCCGCAACACCAGGGCGGAAACGAAGCCCGAAACCAAGATGCCAGCCAGCATGGCGGCGACTACGATGTAGAGGAGGTTATTGCCCGTGTTCAGGGCGGCGACGCCAATCACCAGAGTGACTAGAACATACACCACGCCGGCGCGCGTCACCTCGAAATCAAAACTTTCGCGCAGACGCTCCACGGCCACTCGCCGGGCCAAGTAAGGCACGGTGATCAGCCCGATCAAAGTGGCCAAGAGCAGGGAGATCGAAGCCAAAATGACTGTCGCCCAGAGGTTTCCTGCATCGCGCGATACGGTGGAAAACAGCGCCGCGGCGAACGCCAGCCCTAATCCCACCAGAGCAAGGAGAAACTTCGCCCACACTTCAGCGGCTGGGGAATGCAGCCATTGCCATACCGAGCCAGAACCGAAAGCATTGGACTTCAACGAATCTGCGTATGGAGAGTGCACTGATCGCAGCCTAGCATCGTCGGGGACCAGGATCAATCAGCATTGAAGTGCAAAAAACGCCTTCGTAACTCTGATGGGGGGACCGGTCTGTGAATCCAGTGGTCGCGTTAGCCTGACGCAGCGGTAATCATGGACAGCCCCTGAAACAGCGAGTAGCTCACGCTCAAGCTTCATTGTCGTCAGTATTCCGCCAGTTCCTTCATGGCGCGGAACAGATCGTTTGTCTGCGGCAGGATGGCGTCTTCGAGAATCGGTTGATAGGCCACAAACGTGTCCTGGGCGGCTATTCGGCGAACTGGTGCATCGAGATGCTGAAACAATTGATCAGCGATGCGCGCGGCGATCTCTGCACCGTAGCCCCAGCTTAGGGTGTCTTCGTAGGCCACCAGCACGCGGTTGGTCTTCGAAACAGAAGCCGCGATAGTTTCCCAGTCAAACGGATTCAAGCTGCGCAAGTCAATCAGCTCGACGCGCACGCCGTGTTCGCGCTCGATCTTCTGCGCCGCCTGCAGCGCTCGGGGCACGACCGCGCCGTAAGTGATGACGCTGAGATCGGTGCCCGGATTCACGATCTTGGCCTTGCCGAAGGGGATCGTGTAATCCGGCCCAGGATATGAGGCACGACCGTAGGTCTCGCGGTACAAGCGCTTATGCTCGAGGAACAGCACGGGATCGTCGCAACGGATCGCGGTTCTGAGTAGTCCTGCTGCATCGAGAGCGTTCGAGGGGAAGACAACTCTCAGTCCCGGGATGTGCGCGAAAATACTCTCGCCGCACTGCGAGTGATATATTGCGCCGCCAGTAAGGTATCCGCCGATGGCCACGCGAATCACGCAGGGAGCAGAGAATCCGTTATTCGAGCGCCAGCGGATTACCGGCAACTCGTCGCGCAACTGCATCATCGCCGGCCAAATGTAATCGAAGAATTGGATTTCTACCACGGGCTTGAGTCCGCGCGTGGCCAACCCCGTCGCTCGGCCCACAATGGCGGCCTCGGCGAGGGGCGAATTGAACACGCGGTCGGCCCCGAACTCACACTGCAAGCCGAAGGTGAGCTTGAAGACTCCGCCCTTCCCTTTCACCAGCTTGCGCTTCAAATATTCTTCACGGCTGCAGTCGGCCACGTCTTCGCCAAAGATCACGATGCGCTCATCGCGCTTCATCTCGTCGCGCAGGGTGGCGTTGATCAGATCCGCCATCGTCTTCGCCGCCGGTTTCTTGCCTTCAGCGTCGATGGGAACGGGAACTGGCTGGGTTTCGAATGCGGCCGATGTCGGATCAATATCCGGCGAATATACAAAGTCTTTTACGGTCTCTGGAGCCGGAGGCAAGGCGCCGAGCGCAAGGTCGACGGCCTCTTGCAATTCGTCATCGACCTGCTTCTCGAGCTGAGTGATTCCCTTTTCGTCGAGAATTCCTTCGCGCAGCAGAAACATTTGTGTACGCGAAACCGGGTCCCGCGCCGCGTCACGTTCCCGCTCGGTTTCAGGACGGTAAAGCCTTTCGTCGTCGGAGAGCGAGTGAGAATACGGACGGATCACATGCGCATGCACGAACGACGGGCCGTGGCCTTCGCGGCAATATTTCGCGGCGCGCTGAAACGCCGCGTAGCTCGCGACAGGATCCGTGCCGTCGACTTCCTCAAAGTGAAAGTCCGGAAAACCAGAAACCAGCCGTGAAATACTCCCCCCTGCGGTCTGCGCCTCCACTGGCACGGAGATCGCGTAGCCGTTGTCCTCGACGCAGAAGATCAGTGGCAGCTTGCCAATCGCGGCGGCGTTCATCGCCTCCCAGAACTCGCCTTCGCTGGTGGTACCGTCCCCGAGCGAGACGTAGGTCACTTCATCACCGTGGAAGGTCACATTCTTGAATCGACGATAGTCAGGCGCCCCAGCAGTTGCGCTGGAGGGCTCCGCGGCCTTGGGATGACGAGTGAGATAGCGGCCAGCTTCGGCGCATCCTACGGCCTGAAGAATCTGCGAACCAGTGGGCGAAGACTGAGTCACAACATTCAGCCGCACATAGCTCCAGTGCGAGGGCATTTGCCGCCCACCTGAGCTGGGATCGTCTGCCGCTCCCACCCCCTGCAGAAACATTTCGTAAGGTTTGGCTCCGAGCGCCAGGCAAAGCGCTCGGTCGCGATAATAGGGATAGAACCAATCATAGCCCGGCTTGAGAACCAGTCCCGCAGCGGCGCCGATGGCTTCGTGCCCTACTCCTGACATCTGAAAGTAGATTTTTTGCTGTCGCTTAAGAAGGATCTCCCGATCGTCGATCTTCCGGGAGGTGTACATGATGCGGTAGGCTTCGATCAGCTTTTCGCGCGTAAGGCCTTCATAATCTTTGCCTTTCCTTGCGCGGTCTGCCGTGATGGCCAGCTTGGGGTCAGTTTTCGTCGTCGCCATCCGATTCCTTACGTTACTTAGATTCGGCTCGTTTAGATTCGATTGCCAAGCCTTCCGTCCACCACCCCATAGGCGAAACTATAGGCTGCATTGTAAATGCTGAGCGGCTGTTGGGAACATACTGGAATTCAAGAAAAAAATCAGATTCCAGTCGTGGGCATCAGACTATTTCGGATAATTCCCGTCGTCTTCGATACTTGCCGGTGTCTGGAGTTCAATGTTGCAACTCAGCCGGATAAAATCTAGCCCTGATCGACGAACAGCTCCGCCAGGAGTTGCGGCCCCAAACCCGGTAAATGGGGATGAACTACCGGCTTGGCTACTACAGGAAACACCCTAGAGAGAAAGCCCCGGTTATTGTGTTACGAATTTGGTAAGAACCTGTTAGATGGGGGTTTGCGCCTTTAGTCTGGAATGTTAAGTTTGGCGTCGAAGGCAATCACGACATCTCTGCTGCTGAGCACTTCTCGACACCCTTCCTCCCCCCGCAGCGGCATTGTCCAATTGTCGAGGTTCCCCTTTCATTTGTTTGCACATCGGGAAAACGGGAAAAGAAATAATAATGAAAAGCTGGTTTCGCAAGACTCAACCTTCCTCGTCCCCGGAGACGATGACCATGAAAAGAAATAGCACGAAGGCGACTGCCGCGGTTGCCAATGGCGAGCCCAACGTGCCCGTGGAGGGCAAACCGATTGCCGAGGCCAAGGCGCCGGTGAAGAACAACGGGAATTCTGGCTCAACTGGGGAACCTGCTTCGGTCGATCTCAGCGTGATCCTCGGAGCCCTCAACACCATGCGCGATGGAGATTTTTCTGTGCGCCTGCCGGTATCGTGGACCGGGCTCGCGGGAAAAGTGGCAGACACGTTTAACGAAATCGTGGCCGCCAACCAGCAAATGGCGCAGGAATTGAAGCGTGTCGGGCAAGTGGTCGGCAAAGAAGGAAGAACGCGAGAGCGCACACGATTCCAGGAATCAAGGGGCGCGTGGGGCGAGATGGAAGTCTCGGTTAACACGCTGGTAGAAGATCTGCTCCGGCCGACCGCGGAAGTCACTCGCGCCATCGCGGCCGTGGCGCAGGGCAATTTGACGCAGACCGTTCGACTGGACGTTGATGGCCGCCCGCTTGAAGGCGAGTTCTTGCGCTCGGCCAGCATCGTCAACGCCATGATTCAGCAGCTCGGCGTATTCACGGCTGAGGTAACCCGCGTTGCACGCGAGGTCGGAACCGACGGCAAACTCGGTGGCCAGGCGTTGGTCCCCGGCGTAGCGGGTACGTGGAAGGATCTGACCGACTCCGTAAACTCTATGGCCAGTAACCTCACCGGCCAGGTTCGTAACATCGCCGAAGTGGCAACCGCCGTGGCCAGCGGCGATCTTTCCCGCAAAATCACCGTTGACGTACGCGGCGAAATTCTTCAGCTCAAAGAAGCTATCAACAGCATGGTGGACCAGTTGCGCTCCTTTGCTTCCGAAGTAACGCGCGTAGCTCGTGAGGTAGGTACTGACGGCAAGCTTGGTGGTCAGGCTGTTGTGGTGGGCGTGGCCGGTACATGGAAAGATCTCACGGACTCCGTTAACGCCATGGCGGGGAACTTAACCGCTCAAGTCCGTAACATCGCCGAAGTAACTACCGCCGTGGCTCGCGGCGATTTGTCGCGCAAGATCACGGTCGACGTGAAAGGGGAAATTCTCGAGCTCAAAGACACCATCAACACCATGGTGGACCAGCTCAACGCCTTCGCTGGCGAAGTAACGCGCGTGGCCCGCGAAGTGGGCACCGAAGGAAAGCTCGGCGGACAAGCGCAGGTGCCCGGCGTCGGTGGCACCTGGAAAGATCTCACCGACAACGTGAACTTCATGGCCAGCAACCTGACGGGCCAGGTGCGAAACATCGCCGAAGTGGCGACGGCCATCGCCAATGGCGATCTTTCTCGCAAGATTACAGTCGACGTGCGCGGCGAAATCTTGCAGCTCAAAGAAACGCTCAACACGATGGTCGATCAGCTCAACCGCTTCGCCGGTGAAGTTACGCGTGTGGCCCGCGAAGTGGGTACCGAAGGGCGCCTGGGCGGACAAGCCAACGTACCCGGCGTGGCAGGAACCTGGAAGGATCTCACCGACTCCGTCAACTCCATGGCCGGAAACCTAACCGGCCAGGTGCGAAACATCGCAGAAGTGACCACTGCTGTGGCTCGTGGCGATTTGTCGCGCACGATCACGGTGGACGTGAAGGGTGAAATTCTCGAACTCAAGAATACGATCAACACCATGGTGGACCAGCTCAACGGGTTCGCCGGCGAAGTAACCCGCGTGGCCCGCGAAGTGGGTACCGAAGGCAAGCTGGGCGGCCAGGCGCAGGTGCCCGGCGTGGCCGGCACGTGGAAGGATCTCACCGACAACGTGAACTTCATGGCCAGCAACCTGACTGGCCAAGTCCGAAATATTGCCGAAGTGGCGACTGCCGTGGCGCGTGGTGATTTGTCGCGCAAGATCACGGTCGACGTGAAGGGAGAGATTCTCGAACTCAAGGACACTCTGAACACGATGGTGGACCAGTTGCGTTCTTTCGCATCGGAAGTAACGCGCGTGGCCCGCGAAGTCGGTACTGACGGAAAGCTGGGCGGCCAGGCGCAGGTGCCCGGTGTTGGTGGAACCTGGAAGGATCTCACCGACTCCGTCAACTCTATGGCCAGCAACTTGACTGGCCAGGTTCGTAATATCGCAGAAGTATCCACCGCCATTGCCAGCGGCGACTTGTCCAAGAAAATCACCGTGAACGTCAGCGGTGAAATTCTCTTGCTCAAGGAAACCATCAACACGATGGTCGATCAACTCAACGCGTTCGCCGGTGAAGTTACACGTGTGGCCCGCGAAGTCGGTAGCGAAGGCAGGCTCGGCGGACAAGCTAACGTTCCCGGCGTCGCCGGAACCTGGAAAGATCTCACCGACTCCGTGAACTCCATGGCGGGAAACCTCACCGGCCAGGTCCGTAACATCGCCGAAGTGACTACGGCCGTGGCTCGCGGCGATTTATCGCGCAAAATCACGGTCGACGTGAAGGGAGAAATTCTCGAACTCAAGAACACCATCAACACGATGGTGGACCAACTCAACGCGTTCGCCGGGGAGGTAACCCGCGTGGCCCGCGAAGTCGGTACGGACGGAAAACTCGGCGGACAGGCCCAGGTGCCAGGAGTGGCCGGCACGTGGAAGGATCTTACCGACAACGTCAACTTCATGGCCAGCAACCTGACTGGTCAAGTGCGAAACATTGCCGAAGTCGCTACCGCTATCGCCAACGGCGATCTCTCCAAGAAAATCACCGTAGACGTGCGCGGCGAAATCTTGCAGCTCAAAGAAACGCTGAACACGATGGTCGAACAGTTGCGGTCGTTCGCGGCTGAAGTGACCCGCGTAGCCCGCGAGGTGGGTAGCGAAGGACGGCTTGGTGGACAGGCCAACGTCCCTGGCGTCGCCGGCACGTGGAAGGATCTCACCGACTCAGTGAACGCCATGGCAGGAAACCTAACCGGCCAGGTCCGTAACATCGCCGAAGTGACTACGGCCGTGGCTCGCGGCGATCTGTCTCGCAAAATCACGGTCGACGTGAAGGGAGAAATTCTCGAGCTCAAGAACACGATCAATACGATGGTGGACCAACTCAACGCGTTCGCGGCTGAAGTAACCCGCGTGGCCCGCGAGGTCGGCACCGACGGCAAGCTCGGCGGCCAGGCGCAAGTGCCCGGCGTCGCCGGTACGTGGAAGGATCTCACGGACAACGTAAACGTTATGGCTGCCAATCTGACCGAACAGGTACGCGGCATCGTGAAAGTCGTGACCGCGGTTGCCAACGGCGAGCTGACTCAGAAACTGACGGTGAACGCCAAAGGAGAAGTCGCAGCCCTGGCCGAAACCATCAACAACATGACCGGCACGCTTGCTACTTTCGCCGATCAGGTTACGACCGTCGCACGCGAGGTCGGCGTTGAAGGACGTCTGGGTGGCCAGGCCAACGTGCCCGGCGCCGCCGGTACGTGGAAGGATCTCACCGGTAACGTAAACCTGCTGGCCGACAACCTGACCAATCAGGTGCGCGCGATTGCCGAAGTCGCGACGGCTGTGACCAAAGGCGACCTGACCCGTTCCATTCAAGTGGAAGCCAGCGGTGAAGTCGCGGAACTCAAAGACAACATCAACACCATGATCGACAACCTGCGCCTCACCACTGATCGCAACACAGAGCAGGACTGGCTCAAAACGAACCTGGCCCGCTTCACTGGCATGTTGCAGGGCCAACGCGATCTGACGACGGTGGGACGGATGTTGCTGTCAGAACTAGCTCCCCTGGTCAATGCGCAGCAGGGCGTGATCTACCAAATGGAAAGCGATGAATCGGCAGAGATGGTCCTGCTGTCGGCTTTTGCAGGCGATGGAGAAGACGGACATCTGCGGCGTTTGAAGATTGGAGAAGGTCTGGTCGGACAGTGCGCGGCGGAAAAACGGCGAATGCTGATCACCGATCTGCCGCCGAACACCATCGCCGTCCGCTCCGGCTTGTTCCAGGCCGTGCCGAGAAATGTGATCGTGTTGCCCGTTCTGTTTGAAGATCGCGTAAAGGCGGTGATCGAACTGGCATCGTTGGGCGCCTTCACTGCCTCCCAGTTGGCGTTCCTTGAACAATTGACGGCCAGCATTGGTATCGTGCTCAACAGTATCGAGGCCACAATGCAGACGGAGGGCTTGCTGAAACAGTCCCAGCAATTAGCCACCGAGCTGCAAACCCAACAAAAAGAACTGCAGCAGACCAACGAGCAGCTGGCCCAGAAAGCTCAGCAGCTCGCCGAGCAGAACGTTGAAGTGGAACGCAAGAACCAGGAAATCGAACAGGCACGCCGGGCGTTGGAAGACAAAGCCAAAGAACTGGCGCTGACTTCGAAATACAAATCCGAATTCCTGGCCAATATGTCTCACGAGCTGCGTACGCCGCTGAACAGCATCCTGGTTCTCGGGCAGCAGCTCAGCGATAACCCAGATCAGAACCTGACGCCCAAACAAGTTGAGTTCGCCCGCACCATTCATGCGGCCGGAACCGACTTATTGAACTTGATCACCGACATTCTCGACTTGTCGAAGATCGAATCCGGCACAGTTTCCGTCGAAGCGGAAGAAGTCTTCTTCGGCAGCCTACTCGATATGGTGGCCCGGCCATTCCGGCACGAGGCTGACAATCGGCAAATCAACTTCGAGGTGCAATCGGATCCTCACCTTTCCCGCAGTCTGGTTACCGACTCCAAGCGCTTGCAGCAGGTCTTGAAGAATCTGCTTTCGAACGCTTTCAAGTTCACCGAAGAGGGCGGCGTGAAGCTTTCCGTGTCTCAGGCCAAAGGCGGATGGAGCGAGGAACATCCCGTCCTCGCGAAAGCGGCGTCGGTGGTCGCCTTCGAGGTCAGCGACTCTGGTATTGGCATTGCTCCGGAGAAGCAACGCATCATCTTCGAGGCGTTCCAGCAAGCCGACGCCGGCACCAGCCGCAAGTACGGCGGCACCGGCCTGGGATTGGCAATCAGCCGCGAGTTGGCAAGCTTGCTGGGCGGTGAAATTCAGTTGCGCAGCACTCCTGGCAAGGGCAGCACGTTCACCCTTTACCTTCCGCAAACGTACGTGGGCCCCTCCAGCTCTACCGTGCCGGCGGCAGATCGCAGATCCTCCATTGCTTCTTCACAACTTGACTTGGCCGCTGCCAAGGCGGCGGAAATGCCGGTGGAAAAGATCCCTGACGACCGGGAGAATCTCCAGCCGGACGATGCCGTCTTGCTGATCGTGGAAGACGACCCGCACTATGCTCGTGTGTTGTGTGATCTGTCGCGCGACAAAGGATTCAAAGTCCTCGTCGCTACCCGCGGAGCGGAGGCGCTGGCGCTCGCTCGCGAGTATCATCCCACCGCAATATCACTGGACGTTTTCTTGCCCGACATGCTGGGCTGGACCGTGCTCAACCATCTGAAGCAGGACGCGGCCACGCGGCATATCCCGGTCCAAATGCTGACCTTGGATGAGGACCGACAACACGGCCTGGCACGGGGCGCTTTTGCATTTGTGACCAAGCCCACCACTCCAGAGGGTCTGGACGCGGCGCTGTCCCGTATCCGGGAGTATTCGACGCCACGGCGCAAGAAATTGCTGGTTGTCGAGGACAATCCGGTCGAGCAGTTCAGCATCAAGGAATTGCTCGGATATGACGACATCGACACCGAGATCGTTTCCACTGGCAGGGAGGCACTGGCCGCCGTTAACGGTCAACGTTTCGACTGCGTGGTGCTTGATTTGCGTCTGCCCGATATGTCAGGCTTTGACGTCCTCGAGCGGCTCCGCGATACTCCATCGCTGAGCGACCTACCGGTCGTTGTATTTACCGGGAAGGAATTGACGCCCGAGGAGGACGCTCGACTGCATACGCTGGCACGCAGCGTAGTGGTGAAGGGGGTCGAATCTCCAGAGCGACTGATGGATGAAACGGCGTTGTTCTTGCACCGCGTGATCGCCGACCTTCCGCCTGAAAAGCAGAAGATGATCGACCGGCTGCATCGTTCGGATGAAGCCCTGGTGGGGAAGAAAGTGCTGGTGGTCGATGACGACGTACGAAACATCTTCGCGCTCAGCAGCGTGCTGGAGCGTCGTGGGATGATCGTGCTGACGGCGGGAACTGGCCGGGAAGCGATCGCGACGATGGAATCCACTCTTGATGTCTCGATTGTGTTGATGGACATCATGATGCCCGAGATGGACGGCTATGCCACGATGCAAGTGATCCGCCAGAATCCTTCATTCCGGAGACTGCCGATCGTTGCCTTGACGGCAAAAGCCATGAAGGGGGATCGCGAGAAGTGTCTGGAAGCAGGAGCCTCTGAGTACCTGGCGAAGCCAGTCAACACCGACCAATTGCTTTCCGCGTTGCGCATGTGGTTGCACAGATAGCGGCATGAATTATTGAGGGATGGGGAATCTTTGGGGGGACGCTCCATGCCAGACCCACGACATATGAAGGACAGAGTCAACATATTGATGGTGGACGATCAGCCCGCCAAACTGCTCAGTTATGAAGTCATGCTGGGCGAACTCGATGAGAATCTGATCAAGGCCACTTCGGCGAAGGAAGCCCTGGAATTATTGCTGAAGAACGACGTCGCGGTCGTGCTGATGGACGTGAGCATGCCTGAGGTTGACGGTTTCGAATTGGCCAACATGATTCGCCAGCATCCCCGCTTTCAGAAGACGGCGATCATCTTTATTTCCGCCGTGCACCTCACCGACGTTGACCGGCTCAAGGGATACAAACAGGGGGCCGTGGACTACATCTCCGTACCGGTTATTCCAGAACTTCTGCGGGCCAAGGTCAGCGTCTTTTCCGAGCTGCATCGCAAAACCCGGCAGCTCCAAACCTTGAATCGTGAACTGGAACGCCGCGTTCAAGAACGAACGGAGGAATTAGAGAAGAGAAGTCAAACGCTGCAGCAGCTCAACCGCGAGCTGGCGCGCAAGAATCAGGAACTCGACGCCATCATCCACACTGCGCCAGACATTATTTTCAGCCGGCAGGCGGACGGCTCCAGGGATTACATCAGTGATCGATTCTACGATTACACCGGAGCTGACCCGGGGTCGGCGAATGGCTTTGGCTGGCTGGACTATGTGCATCCCGATGACAAGGAACACGCCATGGCGCACTGGCTGCGTTGCGTCGAATCGGGAGTTAACTACGAGGGCGAATATCGCATTCACTCGCGCGATGGCGCCTATCGTTGGTTTCGCGCTCGCGCCTTGCCGATTCGCGACCTGAAGGGAGAGATCGTCAAGTGGTACGGCACTTGTTCCGACATTCACGACAGCAAGATGTTAGAACAATCGATTCGCGACAGCGCGGCAGAACTGGAAAAGATGGTCGACGAAAGAACCGCCGAGTTGCGCCGGCTTTCTGTCCGCCTGTTGTCGATGCAGGACGAGGAGCGGCGCCGCATCGCGCGCGACCTGCACGATGGGTTGGGACAGGAGCTTGCCGTAGCCAAGATGGTCTTGGGCAAATCGCTTGGGCCAAACTCGACGCCGGGGGAAAAGCAGGTGGCCAACGAAGCCAGTGAAATCATTGATCGCGCCATCCAACAGGTACGCAGCATGTCTCACCTCTTGCATCCGCCCTTGCTGGATGAAGTTGGACTGCTTTCAGCGCTCTCCTGGTACATGGAGGGACTGACTAAGCGCAGCGGCATCGAGACTTCATTCGAGGTCCAGCCTGACTTCCCCCGGCTTGCGCCAGAACTGGAGACCGCAATCTTCCGCATCGTTCAGGAAGCGCTCACCAATGTCTTCAAGCATTCGGAAGCGCGCAAGGTCTGGATCAATCTCAGCCAGCGAGACAGTCAGATGATCGTTTCGGTGCGGGATGATGGTAAGGGAATCAAGAAACGGACAGCAGACCTGCAGCCCGACAGTATTGGCATCGGTCTTGGGGGAATGCGGCAACGAGCCAAGGAATTTGGCGGAGAGTTGCGGCTCTGCAATACTCAACCGGGCACGCTGGTGGAGCTGGTGATTCCGGTTGGCAGATCGGTTTCCGAGGAAACTCCTGCTCCGGCCTGATAAAGTGAAACCGGCGGCCGCCGGCGACGTGCCCCATTCCGCATGACTCTACTTGCTTCCGGATGGGCTACGCTGGGAGCACGCCGGCACTCAAAACCTCCAAGCGATCCCCGGCGTGACGTAAGGGTGTCGCGGCCATAGGCTGCGCGCTGAATTTCGCGTGTGGAGAATCAACTCCCGCTACTCGTCAGAGGCTCCTCTCGTCATTTCTGTCGTGGACGGCTCGAATCGCGAGGCGTTACCGAACCAACGAAAAAGCAGGGTAGCGGCAATCGCCCCAGTCAGCTGTGCACCCATGAAGCCGGGAGCGTCAGCCGGACGAATCCCGGCGAAGCTGTCGCTGGCATCGCGGGCCAGTGTAACCGCGGGATTGGCCAATGAAGTAGAAGCCGTGAACCAATACGCCGCAGTGATATAAGCTCCCACGGCAAAGGCGACTGCTGTCGACCGAGTGCGAGAGCATCCCCAAATGACCGAGAGCAATCCGGAGGTAGCGATGAACTCGCTCCACGACTGGGCGGCCCCGCTCCGCGCGTGAAGGGACAAGGAGAACAGAGGCAGCCCGAACATGATGTGCGCCGCGCCCACTTCACTGAAAGCACCGGCGATCTGGGCCGCAATATAGGCTGGCGCTTCGCGCCAGGCGATTCCACCCTGTAAGGCATCGGCGACAGTGACGGCGGGGTTGAAGTGGGCGCCGGAGATGGTGCCCAAGGTTAGAATCAAAGCCACTAACGCTGCGCCGGTGGCCAGCGTGTTCGCGAGCAGCGCGATCGCAAGGTTGCCGCTGGCCAGGCGTTCGGCCATGATTCCGGACCCGACCACCGCGGCAAGAAGGAACCCAGTGCCGAGAAACTCCGCCACAACGCGGGCGCTCGGATTGAAGTTCATTTATGTCCGTTCTTCTCGACTTCCCTCTTGAGTGAAAGACTGTCGAGACTGGCGAACGGGAGCCCGAGGAATAAGCTAATGCGTCTTTTAAGGTGAAAGAAAGCCTCGCGGTAAGCTTCCTCCACCTGCTTTTCAGTTCCCCGCACTGCCGCGGGATCGGAAATACCCCAATGTGCCGTTACAGGGTGACCGGGCCAAACCGGGCAAACCTCTTTGGCGGCGTTGTCGCAGACGGTAAGAATAAAATCGAGCTGGGGAGCACCTTCGCCGGCAACCTCGTCCCAGCTCTTGCTTCGCAGGCCACTGGTCGAAAGATGGGCTCGTTCCAACTGCCGTAACGCCTCAGGCCGAACCGCTCCCCTAGAAATATGGGATGATGTCAATCGTGAAGTGCGATTGCTGAGTGCTGAGTGCCGCGTGCTATTTGACGCCGCTTCCCTTCCCGCCAATCGTTTATCCTGAGAGTTGATGATTCACCGCCGGCGTCCATTCGATCCGCACTCGATCAGACTTGTTATCTTCGATCTCGACGGCACACTCATCGATTCCCGCCTCGACCTCGTTCATTCGGTCAATGCGGCGCTGCGCCATATTGAGCGGCCCGAGTTGCCGGGAGACGTTATCGCCAGCTATGTCGGCGATGGTGCACCCATCCTGATTCAGCGAGCCTTGGGGGCGGAAGCCAGCGACGAAGCGCTCGTCCGCAAGGGATTAGAGTTCTTTCTGGCCTACTACCGCGAGCACAAGCTGGACTACACGCACGTTTACGACGGGCTAGTGAATGCATTGACTTCGATTCGGCAATCGGTGAATGGCAAGCCACGCAAAATGGCGGTCCTCACCAATAAACCCGTGCATCCATCGCGGGCTATCGTTGACGCGTTAGGGCTGGCTCCGCACTTCACGCGAGTTTATGGCGGCAATAGCTTTGGCACGAAGAAACCTGATCCCGAGGGAGCGCGAAAACTGTTGGAAGAACATGGTGTAGCGCCGGAGCACACCGCGATGATCGGCGATTCACATGTCGATATCCGCACTGGTCGCAACGCCGGGTTGTGGACAGTGGGCGTGACCTATGGCTTCGCTCCGCACACCCTGGATGAGCCTGCGCCTGACATAGTTGTAGATACGCCTCACGAGTTGTCTGAGATCTTCAGAGCGGGCGAGACGGGAAAATGACGGGCTGAAACAAAGCGCGAAATCGGCCCCCGGAGGAAGTCCGACATTCGGCAGTACGTCATCATCCGGTCCCTGCTTGCCTTAAAGGATGTCCATAGCGGCACCTGAAAACCTACTTTCGGCGAAGGGAGAGGTCCACGTTACACTCAGGCAGCAGACCCATGAACTCGAATGGCTTCGCATTGACCACCGGTTTTACCGCGAAAGAGTTGCGCATGTTGCGCAGCATGAAAGATGCTTATGGCATTCAGAAGTTTCTCGATGCCATCCCTTATCATCTGGAAGATACTGCATGGTCGCCGCGCCGTGTGCTCGCCGAGGAAACAGCCCATTGCCTCGAAGGCGCCATCTTTGCCGCTGCGGCGTTGCGCGCCAATGGATATCCTCCGCTGCTGATGGACTTCGAAGCCGAAAATGATACTGACCACGTCATCGCCATCTACCAGCGGGATGGGGGCTGGGGCGCAGTCGCGAAATCGAATTTCACCGGTTGCCGCTATCGCGAGCCGGTATACCGAACCCTTCGAGAACTGGCCTTGAGTTATTTCAACATCTACTGCAACTTGCGGCGCGAGCGCACGCTGCGACGCTTTTCGGGTCCGGTGAACCTGAAGCGTTTCGACCGTCAGCAGTGGATGACGACCGACAAGCCGGTGTGGTTCATCGTGTACCACTTGTTCGACATAAAGCACTACCCGCTGCTGACTCCGACGATGGAGAAGAAGCTACATCGTGTGGACGAGCGCTTGTTCCAGGGAGAGTGTTGCGGGAGGGCGGTTAAGTCGAGAAGGTAGCCCCGTCGTAGAGATGGCAAATTCTCCGCAAGTTGCTACTGGAACGCGATTAGGCCGAACGTTCCTGCCAAATTATTGGCAGGACCGGCGGTGAAGAAAAGCTGGTTGGTCGAGCCATTGTTTGCGGTTCCTCCCCCAAACTCAATTCCCCAAAGCTGGTCGATGTGAATCGCTTTGCCGTTGGTGTCCTTGATGGTGCCCACGAACTGCCCGGTTATGCTGTTGAAGGCGTTGATAGTGCCGGTGTTGGTGTTGTTGGAGACCAGGAGCGTGTTGCTCATCGGTCCAAAATTCCTGGGGGCGATGGCGAGGCCCCAGGGCTGGTTCAGCGGCGCGCCATGTGCCACCTGCTTCAACAATGTTCCATTTTCGCTGAAGATGTCGATGTAGCCCCCCGACGCTCCGGACGAACCCGCGAACGCTACGTAGACCAACCCTCCGAAGTCCTGGATGCCGAAAGGAGCGAACCCCGCCGGCAGCGTCTTGTCCGTAAACGTCTTGACCAGCTTGAATTTACCGTCATAAACGTCAACTTTGTTGTTCGCATTGTCGGCCGCGAAAAGGAAATTGCCGGAGCTTCGGCTTGAGATGGCCAAGCCGGTGTAGACGGCCCCAGCCGTCGTCGCCGCAATGATGGCGTTGTTGAGGTCGGACTGCGGCGCCCATCCGCTGATGGTCCCGTCCAGGGTCGCAAAAAGGAAGATCGACGCCCATCCCTGCACCTGGAACTCATTCGAACCGTTGTAGACGATCCCAGTGGGCGAGCCCGTCCCCGAGCCGTTCGCGGAAGGAATCTCCACCTCGAGGGGCGCTTTGCCTCCGGTGCCGCCGTATAGCGTTGACCAGCCGGAGCCATTGTCGCTGATCCAGAATGGACTTCCTGGAGCGTAAACCAGTCCCCAGGCATTTACCAGCAGCGGATCCGTGTGTCTTGCCGCTCCCACTTGATTCGAGACCAGGTTGGTGAGTTGGTATTGTGCCAGGGCCGTGCCGGAAACAAACATGAGCACGAGTCCAAGGCAGGCAATTGGCGTAAGGGCGCGATTATGCAAGCAGGCCATGTTGAATCTCCTTGGTAGTTGAAATGGGGAAAGGCTGTCCGGGGCAGGTGTGAAATCATCTCTCGCCTGCAACGTGAAGCGAGGTTAGGACGGACAGCGTTTGACCGTGTCAAGGCAAAGTCATCAATTTGTACAATTCTTGTCTGCAGGTTCCGCGGAAACTTTCCGGTCATCGAGCGCGTTAAGATGGAATATGCGCGGGTGCCGTAGTGGTCTAACTTTTTCTCTGCTTCTCGTCGCGATGTCCGCTTTCGGCCAGCAGGATCAGACGCCTGCTCCTTCGGCCGCATCCCCAACGTCCGCCTCTGCGGATAAAGCTGGCGGGGCTCCTGCGTCTCGAACCGATGGGTCGCAAACCCGCGAGCCCGCACGGCCTTTGCCAGACCTCACGCCCGACGCCGATGGGGCTCTTTCTCAGGAGCAGATGCGGGCACTGACACGGGTTGTGGCTGAGAACTATCGGGCGAACTACAAGCAGCAACGCGATTACACCTACATCGAGCGCGAAGTCCAGAAGAAGCTCGATGGCAAGGGACAGGTCAAGTCCACCGAAGTGCGGACTTACGAAGTAATGGTCATCTACGGAGAGCAATTCGAGCGGCTCATTGAAAAAGATGATAAGCCGCTTTCGGAAAAAGATGCGGCCCAGGAAGAAGAAAGAATCCAACGAGAAGTCGAGAAGCGAAAAAACGAATCGGAAGAAGAACGCGCGAAGCGGCAGGCGGAGGAAGAGAAGCAGCGGGATAAAAACCGCGAGTTCGTCAGCGATGTGGCGGAAGCCTACAACTTTCGGCTGGTAGGCAGCGAATTGCTGAATGGGCGAGGCGCCTGGGTGATTGCGGCCGAGCCGCGTGCAGGATTCGAGCCCCAGGGGAAGGCGGCGCGATTTCTTTCAAAATTTCACGGACGGATGTGGATCGATAAAAGCGACATGCAGCTCGTCAAGTTGGATGTCGAGGCTACGGACACGGTTTCAATGGGATGGGTGCTGGCGCGCGTCCACAAAGGGACCCGGCTAGTCTATGAACAAATTCGCGTCAACGATGAGGTCTGGCTGCCGGGGCATCTGAACTTCAGGCTGGATGCGCGGATTGCGCTCTTTAAGGGATACAACGAGGAAGCGGAGCGGACGTACCGAGATTACAGGAAGTTCCGGACGGGCGCGAGGGTGGTGGGGGTCGGGGAAGTGCGGGAGGAGAAGTAGGCCCGCTGTTTCTCTCAGAAGTGCTGCTGGCGCGGCATGAATCTGCGTGTCCTGCCAGCGTTATAATAGAAAGATTCGTACCCGCTGAAATTGCTTTCTGTAGTGCTGTGAGTAGAACTGCCGAGCTGCGCTCAGTGGACAGCCCAGGCGGCTGTCCCTACGTGAACATTGCCGATTGCCCGCGATATCTGACGCTCGGTTCCAGCGGAAAGGCTAAGAGCTTCTTCCATGGACTTCAAACTCGTTTCTGATTACAAGCCGCAGGGGGACCAGGGGCGAGCGATTGAGGCGCTGCTGCGCGGGGTGTATGACCGCGAGGCGCACCAGGTTCTGTTGGGCGTCACCGGCTCGGGCAAGACGTACACCATGGCCAAGGTGATTGAGGCGGTGAACCGTCCGGCACTGGTGATGGCTCACAACAAGACTTTGGCGGCGCAGCTTTATCACGAGTTCAAGAATTTCTTTCCTCATAATGCCGTCGAATATTTCGTTTCGTACTATGACTACTACCAGCCTGAGGCTTACGTTCCCGCCGCCGATCTCTACATTGAAAAAGAAGCGACCATCAACGATGAACTTGACAAGCTGCGGCTCTCGGCTACGCGATCGTTATTTGAGCGGCGTGATGCTTTGATTGTGGCCTCGGTGAGTTGCATCTATGGGTTGGGATCTCCGGAAGCTTATTACGGCATGATGCTGTTTCTGGAAAAGGGCCAGAAGATCAAGCGCGAGGACATCACGCGCAAGCTGGTCGACATCCTTTACGAGCGCACGAACGGGGAATTCCGGCGTGGCACATTTCGCGTCCGCGGCGACGTGATTGAGGTCTTCCCTACCTATGACGACATGGCTTACCGCATCGAGCTTTGGGGGGATGAGATTTCCTCGCTCACGCAGATCGATCCGCTGTTCGGGACCGTGAAGCAGAAGTACGTGCGGCTTCCGATTTATCCCAAGACGCATTACGTGATGAAAGATGAGACGCGCGCGTCGGCGGTGGACTCGATCAAAAAAGAGCTGACCTGGTGGGAAGTGGAGTTGGAAAAGCAGGGACGGGTGGTGGAAGCGCAGCGTATTCACCAGCGAACCATGTTTGATCTGGAGATGATTCGCGCCATGGGTTACTGCCACGGCATTGAGAATTATTCGCGGCACTTTACGGGACGGCTGCCGGGCGAGCCTCCGCCCACGCTGCTGGATTATTTTCCGCGCGACTTCCTGATGTTCATTGACGAATCGCACCAGACGATTCCACAGTTGCGCGGCATGTATGCCGGTGACCGCTCGCGCAAGGAGACGCTGGTGGAATACGGCTTTCGCATGCCGTCTGCGCTGGACAATCGCCCGCTAACGTTCGAGGAGTGGGAGCATCGTACCAATCAACTGGTTTATGTCTCGGCGACGCCGGGGCCATATGAGCTGACAAAATCGGCAGGCGTGGTGGTCGAACAGATTATCCGGCCGACGGGACTGATCGATCCCGAGGTTGAGGTGCGTCCGGTGAAGGGCCAAATTGATGACCTGCTGCACGAGATACGCGCGCGCGTTGAGTGCGGCGAGCGCGTGCTCGTGACCACGCTGACCAAGCGCATGTCCGAGGATCTGGCCGAGTACTACGCAGAGGTCGGCGTAAAGTGCCGCTACATGCATTCCGAGATCGAGACGCTGGAGCGGGTGAAGATTCTGCGCGATCTGCGTAAGGGCGAGTTTGACGTATTGATTGGCATCAATCTGCTGCGCGAGGGATTGGATTTGCCGGAAGTGTCACTGGTGGCGATTCTCGACGCGGACAAAGAAGGGTTCCTGCGGTCATCGGGATCGCTGATTCAGACCATAGGCCGCTGTGCCAGGCATCTGCGCGGGCGCGCGATCCTGTACGCAGATCGCATGACCGATTCGATGAAGCGAGCCATGGATGAGACTCTGCGGCGGCGAGCGATTCAAAGCGCGTACAACGAGGAAAACGGGATTACGCCGGAATCAATCGTGCGTCCGCTGGATATGACCCTGGCTGGGATCGTCGCCGCCGATTACGCCGACTTGACCGGAGGAGAGACTGAAGGCATCCCGGAATTCAAATCGCAGGAGGATCTGGATCAATACATTGTGAAGCTTGAGAGCGACATGCGCGAAGCGGCCAAGCGATTTGAGTTTGAGAAGGCGGCGAAGTTGAGGGACACGATCAAGGAGTTGAGGACGAAGGAGTTTTTGTTCGCGTGAAACCCGACCGCGAATCAATTCGCAAACCCACTTCGTAGCGACATACCTCCAAAGAACTACCCAGACCTAACCCTGGTTTCCAATTGCTCTTCCCGCCCCGGCCGCTTCACTCTTGCCTTGTCGAGGAGTGTCATGGCTCACTATGGGAGTTTAGGCGATCAGCGTTTTACCGCGGACGTTCCCGACGTACGTGGCGCCGATGTTTATGGGTCGGAGGACGAAAGGATTGGAAACATTGAGGACGTCATCTTCGATCACGAAACTATGGAGATCCGCTTCGTCGTGATAGAAGGCGGGGACAGGTCTCAGAGTCACAAGTTCCTGCTTCCCGTGAATCGCATCTTCGACGACAACAAACACCGCGACGGCTTCGCCATTGGCATCACCAAGCAAAAAAGTGAAGGATTTCCGGACTTCGACAAAAGATCGCTCGAGTCGACGGAGAGCTGGAAGAAGTATCTTGGGCGATTCGAGAAGTTTTGGGCAGAGGATCCCGTAATGCACCGGCGGGGTTCTGACCGAATCTTGACGCCAACCCCGGAAGAACTGCGTGCCGGCGGAAACATCAGCGATAGTGACGCGGATGCCGGAGCCTCGGGCGATCTGGAATTTTCTGCGGGCGAACTGTTTCCCGAGCGGATTTCAGACGCACACAAAGTGACGCTACGTCCTCGCTCGGTGTGCCGCGCAGAGGCAGCCGCAGCAGGAGTCGCACTGTTGAGACCACGATGGGACGCTTTCGCTGAGCATGTTGCGTCGCAACCGGGTCGAGGTCCAGAGCCATTGCGCGCAATGTGCTCATGATGGAGAAAAACCCAGCAACGCGGCCTGAGCCGATTCGAGCCAGGAAAAGCCTTAACCACAGAGGAGTCAGGATTTCCTCCGCAGTGGGTCTGTTGCTCACCGTCCGTAGGCGGCGCTGGCTGCCACCGGCTTGCGGTGGAAGGTATAGCCATCGAACGTTTCTGGACGGAAGTTCAGGTTGGGGGCCGTAAGCTTTTCAGTTTGACCAAGGAATAGATATCCGCCGGGCTCCAGGTAGAGATGCAGGCGCTCGAGCAGCGCCAGGCGCTGGGCGCGGGAAAAGTGCGGCAGCACGTCCATACAGAAGATGCAGTCGAAGCGGCCGATGTAGCCGGGGCGGGCGAGATTCATAGTATTGAAGGTCACCAAGCTGCGCAGGCGCGGCTTTACCAACAGGTGCGATGCTGATGTAGATCCGGTTTGGGATCGGCTTTGGGATCCATTCTGCGAAGTTTGCAGACAACCAACTTTCGAAAAACAGGTTCGGATCACAGCCGGCGGCACCCCCCCCACAGCGGATTGCGGATACAAACCACGCTCGGCGACTTCGATGGCAGAAGGAAGCAAGTCGCTGCCGACAATGTGGACGGACCAACCCTGGCTTGAATTTTGCGCGGAACCTTGCGATGTGTCGGCGATGCCTCCCGTTCGGCCGGTGGGGCTTTTTCCCGAACCAGCACTTCCATTGCTGGCATTGCCACTCCCGGGGCCGTTGTTTCCACAATTCGGATTCCCCAGGCTGGGGATGGCGTCCGAAACCGCCATCGCGATGGAATATGCCTCTTCGCCGGTGGCGCAGCCTGCGCTCCAGATGCGGAGCGGGCTGCATCCCTCGCTGGCCTTACGGGCGTAAAGTTGCGGCAACACTTGGCGCGTCAGCGCACCGAGGGCGCCGGGATGACGGAAGAAACCGGTGTTTGTGTTAAGCACACCGTCAAGCAATTGCGGCAGAATGGAGTCCTGGTCGGAAGCGCGGAGTTGATCCTGCAGCACCGTGGCGGAGTCCAGATGCTGGGCCTCAAAAAATTCCATGAGGTGCGTGGCCAGCGCGCTGTTGGGACAGTCGAGAACGATTCCCGCCCGGCGCTCGACCAGCAAACGAAATTCCGAGAGTTCGTGTTCCAGTATGGCGCTGCTCGCGATCAACCTGTGCATGTAGACTTCCCCCGCGATCAACCTGTGCATTAGACTTCTCCGCAGTGAAGCTGGCCGTCTGCGTGAGCAGTGGACGCAGTTCTTCATTTTAGAATCGGTATCACCGGGGGAGGATTGCGCGGCAGCTCACGCCGCCGTTGACCAAATTCCGCAAGTCACGAGCGAAAAAACTGTATCGTGATCTCTCTTCTGCCGTTTCCAAGAGCTAGCTTCATCGGCCAGCCACAGCCACGCGGGACTTGCCCGAGTCCCTTTCGGCCTGGAGGGCGACCATGTTCATTTCCTTCTCGAGCGATGAAAAGCGCTGCAAGACCTCATGAATACGCAGCGCCATGTTACGAATGGTATCAATCTGCGCGCGTGCCGGAGCCGAGAGGCTGCCGGGTTCCAGCAGCAGCAGATCAGAATTGCCCAGTACGGTAGTGAGAGCGTTGTTGACGTTGTGGCGCATATCGAGCATAAAGCGGCCCAGCATGGCCTGGCGTTCCAGCTCAGCGCAGGAATGTTCGGCGGCTCGGGCTCGCGTTTCGGCTTGTGCGCGGTGCACGGCTTCGCTGGCTGCCAGAACCAGAGCATCTAGCCAGTTTTCGTCGCGGCGGAGGATTGAGGCGCGCGGCCAACGTTGGCGCACCAGTTGCGCGTTGGCGGCATCGTCGCAAACGCAGAAAAACGGCTGAGCCGTGGAGTGCAGCGGCTCCAGCACTACGGAGAGCAGTTCGCGCCGCAAGGCGCCAACAATGGCGACGTCGAAGGCATCGACGGCGAAGCGTGGCCAGAGATCTCCACTCAGAAGCGTGAACGTGGGCACGTTGCGCTCCATCTGCCAGCGTGACGTCACCCGGCGGGAAAAGTCCACTTCGTCGGAAATGATCAGTACAGTCGGATGATCCACTTGCAACTTCCCTTCCTTGAAATCTGCGCAGCCCTTGCGGTCAGTCTCGCTCCAGTCATGCCTATTTTTGCTTGCCGGGAGGCGACGCGGAATCCGGTTCCCACTCGGGCGCTCCGGAAACTTCAAACTCCCGCGGGGAAGAATCGTCAACGTCGGACTTGGCCTCAATCTTGGGTGCGGCCGGACCTGTAGCAACTTCGGGCTGCGCCAATGGCGTCGATTTCGGCGCTGATTCGGTACGATTGAAACTGGCGCCCGCACGAGCCGCAGCGGCCTTCGCAGCCGGAACCGGCGCTGGACTTGTGCCTCCGGACTCGGCAGCCACATTGCCGGCCAGTGCGTCAGCGACAGAGGCGCGCAGATCGACGAGCATGCGCAGCGGCTGCCCTGAAGAATATTCGGCTTGAAACATCACCTTCCACGACTGGCAGATCATGCGCAATCGAACAATCGGTTCTTTCGCGGAGAACTGGGCGCGCCGACAATCGAGCATAGCAATGCCCTGCTCTTCCAGTTGATCAAGGCCGTCGACAATGGCGTTGAGGTCATCATGCATCAGCCGAAAAAAGACGCGCCGCATCAAGTAACCAAATCGGGTGAAAGCAACCAAGGCGATGGGCAAGAAGAACAACTCGCCGGCTTGGGTTTTAACCTTGCGTCCTTGCTCGAGTACACCGCCATGCAAGAGTTCGTTAAGGCTGCGGCAGCGGCGCGCGGAATCGATCACGCGTTCAAGAGCATTCAACCAAACCGGCGCCTTCAGCTCGACCTCACCCAAGACCGGTTCGAGACTCTGCGCAACATAAGCGACATCGACATCATTGTCGTCCAGCCGCGAAGGCGCCACCTGGCTGAAGTACTGCACCAGCAAAAAGTCGACCTTGTCGCGCGCAAAACCATCTTTGGCCGGCTGGGCAAGGAAATGCTGCAGTAAGGCGAGCATGCATGGCTGATCCCCCAGTGCGCTGGTTTGAAGAAACTGGCGTAATTGATAGACCTGAATGGCCTTGTCCATCTGGGTCAGCCACTCGACGGCGCGCTCGACGCCTTCACGGTCGGGCTGCTCCTCCCCTGACTCGAAATCGGCGCACGGCGGCAGGTCAATGACGAACTCGCGCGCGAGTTCGACGTAAAGGGGATAAAGCTTGCGGGCTGTGGTCCACTGTGCCGCTAGATCTTGCGGGGGCAAAGAAGGAGTCATGATTTCACGATCCAGTTAGGAACTTCCCGGAGAAAGCGGGCAGCCACGATGGTTTCCCCCGGGTGATATTGCACCGCGACAACGGAAGCCTCCGCGTCCAATGAACCATCGGAGTTGCGCAGGCGCACGATGTCCGCGAACTCCAGCGGTATAGAGCACGCGAAAAGAACTTCGCGGGCGGTGCCAAATTCAATAACTGTGTTTTCGCCGAAGCTGCTGGGAGAGCTCGATGACTCAACCCCGGTTCGGACAAATTGAACCGGGATCCGCACCGGAGTGGCTTCGGGGAAAAACCGCGCCAGACCAGCCACAGTGCTGTTTGCCGTGCGTGCCGTCGCTGTAGCTTCTTGCGCCAACGAAGATCCCTCGCCCAGTTTTTTGCAAGCCGTCGTTTCAAGCTCGACGCGGTCGGGCTCCCCTCTTCCCGGTTAGGAAGAGCATGGGGAACCTCTAGGAAGAGAAGCACGGGGTGCGCCAAAGCCGGAAACGGAAGGTCTAGCACCTTAGTGGTTTATTTTTCAATAGCTTAGCGAGGACGTAAGATCGGCCCTGGAACCTCCGCTCCGAACCGGTCTCAGAATGATACGAGAATCTCAGGCAGAGTTTGCCGGCACCGCTCAGCTTCAGTCTTTGACGACGTCGGTCTTTGCCTCCGTCGGTTCTTCCGCCGCCTTCTCTCTCATGGCCGACTTAAAGCCACGAATACCGTCACCTATTCCTTTGCCCAATTCCGGAAGCTTCCTGGGGCCGAACACGAGCAGGGCAATTCCGAAAATTACCAGCAGATGCATAGGTTGGAACAATCCTTCAAGCATAACTCCTCCGCAAATAGGTGATGGCCTGCATGCCGACAAGAAACTAGAGACGTCAGGGAAAATCAGGCGCCGCGACCAGTAGTTTCGCTTCAGTCACGGCGCCCAGCCAGCAACCCAGGCCAACTCCGATTAACCATCAGACATTGCGCCGGGCTGAGTCCGCATCCTCTGCCAGATCGCGCAGGAACTGGAAAAACTCTGCCGATTGACCGATGAAAAGTCCGTCGTCCGTAAATCCTTTCAGGGCGCCCGCCGCCGCGCCCTTGGTAGCCGTGGGGCGAATGATGGACACTGGCGGGAACTGCCGGCTGAGGAACACAGTGGGCTCGGGCATGATCAAGTTAGTCTGAAAATCTTCACCGCCAAATGGCGGAGAATTCAGATCCGGAAAAGTCACTGACACCCCGGTCACGGGATCGACCACATCGGTTAAGTGAGGCGCGTTCCCCGCCTTGTCATGCCAGGTCTGGAAGTGACAGATCTCGGTACCTCCGATGCTAAGGACTATACGCAGGACTTCCGCGCTGCTGACTCTTTGCGCGAGCTCGGGGTAGAGACTGGATCCACCTTGCTCAATGAAGGCAAAGTGAAAGCCCGCGGTATTGGCGACCGCCTGAATGAAGTTCGCATCGTTGGTGTCAGCGTCAGTTCTGGGAATCGCCGTATGCTGCCCAACAGCCAAGGTCGGAATGGCTTGAGCTAACGTGTCGCCGAAGTCGGGATTCTTGGTGCGGCTGCGGTAGCGAGTCCACCAGCTCGTGTCCACCGTGAGCTGCATCAGGTTGGTGAGCCGCCCGAACTGGTTCGCCCCCGTCGCTTTGCTGCTGGGTAAAGTCCGGAAACGATCCAGGTTGACCGGATCCGCGCCCTTCGAGGCCAGATATGCATTGATGAAGACTTCGTGGGTCAACTCGTCTTCGGTGTTGTCGTGAATGTACTGCGACATGTCGCCGTCGAGCGGTAGCAGGTCCTGCGTGTACACGGGGTTCCCGCCGGTGGGCAGTGCGGGATAGCCGGGAATCAGCTTGCTGGCCAGTTGTGAGACTTCACTATCCTGAACTCCCCCCAGTTCTTGATACTGCAGCCAGAGGTCGCTCTCGATGATTTCCGCGGCGGCTAGAAAACGCAGGATTGCGGCATCGCCTTTCGTAAGCCGGCCGTTTCGGTCGTGGTCGTGATTGTCGTCCGCCTGGAGTTTAGACACCAATAGCGCCCCAGTCGATAAGGTGGCACCGGCCATCCCCAAGCCTTTTAGGAATGAGCGTCGTCCTACGGCGCGCAGCAGCCAGTGTGGTTGTATGTTTTCTTTCGTCGATGCAGGGGTCTCGGACGACGTAAGGGAGAGACTCGTTTTTGCCATATTCAACGCTCCGATGTCCGCGGAATACATAGCCGATGATTCCACGGGAATTTCGATTTCATTGCACGCATAGAATGACCTCGTGGATGACGACACATGTCAGGCGGCAGTCAAGGATTTGTAAAGTCTTTGTCTTGCGGAGCGATAACCTTCGAACCCCGTAGGAAATTCTTCGGGATTTACCGAGCGCTATTGCAGGGAGTGGCTGGAGGAAGGTGAGGTTCCGCCGCTGATGTTGTAGCGCTTAAGTTTGCGGTAGAGGGTGGCGCGGCTGATACCGAGCATGCGACCTGCGAGCGCCTTATCGCCCTTCACTTGCTCGAAGACACGCTGGATGGTAGCGCGTTCGATGTCTTCGAGATCGGTGGTGGAGAGCGGGACATGGGAAGATCCCGCTGGGGCTTCCGCCGCGAGTGACGGCACGGTCTTGGAGGCTTCGTCCGATTCGGAAGCGGAGCCGGCCGGCGAGTCGGCGGCAATGGATGGGGGCAGATCGCCGGAGTCAATGATACGTCCGTTACCGAGTGCGACAGCGCGCTCGACGCAGTTTTCCAATTCGCGCACGTTGCCGGGCCAATCGTATTGCATCAATGACTTCAGCGCGCCGCTGGAGACGCGAATGTCGGAGCCCGGAGCGTAGCGGTCTAGAAACAAGTGCACCAGCATGGGAATGTCGCTGCGCCGCTCACGCAGCGCGGGCACGTGCACGGTAACGACATTCAATCGGAAGTAAAGATCCTTGCGGAAGTTCCCGGTCTTGTAAGCCGCCTCCAGATCGCGGTTGGTGGCGGCGATGACGCGCACGTCTACTTTAATTCGCTGATTGCTGCCCACGGGCCGAACTTCCTTTTCCTGCAAAACCCGCAGCAACTTGGCCTGCAACTCCAACGGCAATTCGCCGATTTCATCGAGGAAGATGGTGCCACCGTCGGCCGCCTTGAAAAGGCCTTCCTTGGACTTAAGGGCTCCGGTGAAGGCTCCCTTTTCGTAACCGAAAAGTTCGCTCTCAATCAGCGTCGGCACCAGCGAACCGCAGTCCACGGCGACGAAAACACGAGCAGCGAAGGCACCGCGGAAATGAATAGCGCGAGCGACAAGTTCCTTGCCGGTGCCACTTTCGCCGGAGATGAGCACGGGTGTACGAGTGTCTTTGAGGCGCGAAACCATGCGCAGAACTTCCTGAATTTTTGCCGAGGAACCGACAATGCCGTGCACAGCAGTTTCGGAATCCGTGCGCTGGCGCAGGAATTCGTTTTCCTCGACCAGGCGAATTTTTTCCGCCATTCGGCGCAGGAAAAGCCGGAGTTCTTCGAGCGGCGAAAACGGCTTGGTGATGTAGTCATATGCGCCCAGCTTCATGGCCTGCACGGCGGTTTCGATCGAGCCATGCCCGGTCATGAGCGCAACCTCGGTGCGGGGCAGAAGCTTTTTTACTTTCTCCAGGAACTCGAGCCCCGACATGTGCGGCATGACCATGTCGGTCAAGACCATGTGGGCGGGTTGCTCCTCGAGCAGGGCGAGAGCGGAATCGCCGCTGTCTGATTCGAAGCAGATGAAGCCCAGAGCTTCGCCGACGGTGACGCAGAGCTTGCGGATGCTTTGCTCATCGTCCACGATCAGCAGACGAATGCGGAGATCATCCTTACTCAGCGCCGTGGTCACTCTGCTTTCCCCATAGTTTTCGCAATAACGTCAATGAACTGCTGTACCCGGAAAGGCTTTTCCACGCAGGGAGCGCCGGTCTGGCGCAGGGTAGCGACAGTTTCTTCATTGGCGATGTCGCCCGTGATGAAAACAATCCTGGAAACCAAGTCGGGACGGTGCTCAGCGATCCAGTGGTGCACCTGGGCACCATCGACGCCACCGGGAGTTCGCATGTCGGAAACGACGCCGAGAAAATCGCCATGCTCGAGTAGGCGGAGAGCATCGATGCCGGACTCGCAGCAAACCACAGGGTAGCCGCTGCGTTCGAGGGCGGCCTGCACGTAGGCCATCACCGCAGGCTCGTCTTCGATCAGGAGCACGGGGGAGGGGGCAGATTTGATGGCAGGTGAATTCATTGCTGTATCACTCCTGCAGCTACACCCAAGGAAACGGTTTGGGGGGCTGCGGGCAAGCGCACGATAAAAGTCGCGCCATGCCCCTCTGGGTTGTTGTGGGCGAGAATCTCGCCTGAATGTTCCTGGACGATGCCGTAGCAGATGCTCAGACCGAGGCCGGTTCCCTTTCCCACCTCTTTGGTGGTGAAGAAGGGATCGAAAATGCGGTCGGGATGGGAGATGCCGTGGCCATTGTCGCGGAACGAGACTTCCACAGCATCGCCGGCCTTGGTCGTCGTGATTTCGATGCGCGCAGGGCGGCCTACGGCGTGCACGGCGTCGTAGGCGTTGTTGAGGATATTGAGAAAGACTTGCTGCAACTGGTGCGCGTCACCAATGATATCGGGCATTCCTTCATCAAGGTGCTCGACAACTTCGACGCCATGACTATTGAAGTCGTAGGAACGCAGTTGGATCGTACGGCGCAAGATGACATTGAGTTGCACCGCATTACGCTGTGGCGGCATTTGCCGGGCAAAACTCAGCAGATTCTGGACAATCTGTTTGGTGCGCTGCGCCTCCTGTAGAATGACGCGTAAGTCCTTGCGCGCACTTTCGGGCAGGGCCGGATTCTCCATCATGAGATCCGCGAAACCCAGAATCGCGGTAAGCGGATTGTTCACTTCATGGGCGACGCCGGAAACCAGTTGTCCGACCGCCGCCATTTTTTCGGCGTGCACCAATTTATCGCGCAGGACCGCAGAGTCGGTAATGTCGGTCATAACCACTACGATACTGGTGATTTGGCCTTGATCGTCCCGCATGGGACTGAGATTGACCGAGAATTGTCCAGCCCCGCCATGGCCGCGTAAGACCTGCATTTCGAGATTGTCCACTTGCTGCCCGCGGAGGGTTGCGTTCAGCGCATCGGCCAGAGGGCGAACGTAGCCGGGTGCGGCCATCTCCAACAAAGGCCGGCCCAGCAGTTCCCGCTGTTCGAAGCCGGCGTCATACCAGCGGCGGTTGGCGTAGCTGACCAGACCGGCGGTGTCTACCACCAGGATGAGACTCTGAGTATTGCTGATGATCTTGCTGGAAAAATCGCGCTCCCGCTGCAACTCAGACTGATAGGCGTGGAGCCCGCTCACGTCAAGCATGAGACCACGGATCTGCAGCAATCGTCCCATGGGGTCATACATGCCAAAGGCGTTAATCAGCACGTAGATGGGAGAACCGTCCTTGCGGCGCAGCGTGGCTTCAAAGTTGCGCAGATGACCCAACTCCTGAAGCGCATCGGTGAGCCGCTGGCGCTCCTCAGGAGAAAAATAGAGTTGAGTGGGAATATCTATATGCAACAGTTCCTCTCGGCTGGCATAGCCGAGCATGCGAACCATGGCGTCATTGACTTCAATGAAACGGCCGTCGGGAGTGCTGAAGAATAATCCTTCCTGAATGTTGTCGAATAATTCCCGATAACGATGCTCGGCCTCGCGGCGGTCGGTGATGTCCTTCAGGATATGAATGGTTTGCAAGCCTTCGCTCGATGGACCATGTACGCGCGAAGTCGAGACCAGGTGGGTGCGATCCAGCAAAGGATGGACGAATTCGTCCGCACCTTCACCCATGGAGCGGCAGAAGGGGCACGAATAGGACGCGACGTCGCTGGTCAAGGCGAGCAGAGCACGCATGTTGACACCGATCAGTTCGGCAGGGGAGACGCCGATCATCGCTGCCAGAGAGCGGTTGACGCGCAGGACTTTATCGCTTTCATCATGCACGACAATGAAATCGCTGATCGCGTCGAAAATCTCAACCCAGTGCCGATTGGCTTGCTCAATGCGGGTAAAGAGGCGAGCATTCTCCAGCGCCATGGCCGCATGCGCGGCGATCGCCCCCAACAAATCGCGATCGTCCTGTGACAATGACTGGGAGCGACCGGAAAGGCAGAGCACGCCGGCGAGCTCTCCATTCGAGCCGGCCAAACGCAGCATCGTGCAGTCTTTCCAACCCAGATTGGAAGCCACCTGTGAGCCGAGAAGATCCGCCGCGGCACCGTGGACGATCGCTTCTGTATGCTTGGTTATGAGATCGGCAAGGGCCTGGCCGATCTGCCGGTCGAGTTCATGATTGGGACGGTCTTGTCCCTGGCGATCTTGGCTGAGGGCAGGATTTTCCGAAGCCTCGTTGGGACGCTGAGGAGTTTCCAAGGGTGGATGGATGGCAATAGACTGGAAGATTCCATCTTGAAACAAGGCAAAAGCGCCGCCATTTGCCCCGATAAGATCGACTACCCGATGCACAAACTTACGAGCGAAATCGGGCAGGTGCAACACCCCATCGACCTCGCGCGCCAGATCCATGAGTGCCTCGGCCCGACGGCGATGCTGCTGGGATTGATGCAGGTTGCGGGCAACCTCTAGGACCACCGCGACTTGGGCGGCTAGAGCGCGGGCACGTCGCACATCCTCAGGCAAGATGCGGGCTCCCTCCAGGCGATCCAGCACGCCGAAGGCTCCTCGGATCTGATCTTCCGCCCCAAGCAGCGGCACGATGAGAACTTGCCGGACATGGAACCTGGCAATCAGGTCAAGATTGGCGTTCGCCAACGCACTGGCGTCGTCGGAGCAAAAGACTTCCCTGGCTCGCAAAGCATGAGTGGCAATGCCCTCTGGGAAGATTTCGTCGACACGCTTCGCCTCGCCCTTTTCGACTCCATAACGGACGTGAAACTGTTCCTGCTCGAGCAGGGCGATAAAGCCGCGGCCAAACCCAAGAAAATCAGCCGCACGCACTACGAACGCCTGCAAGAACTGCTCGAGATCACCGCTGGAGCTTAGCGCAGAAGAGATTTCCAACAACTGGTGCAATTCGTGAGCCTGAGCGTGGGCGGAGGCATAAAGCTCAGCATGAGCCACAGCCACCGCGCCAAAGCCGGCGATTGCCGCCACCAGGGACTTTTCCTCTGCGGTGAAAACTCCTTCCGAACGTGGATAGACCAGGATAGCGCCTTGAGTCTGGGAGGTGCGGAAGGGCGCCGCGATCAACATCCCGGCAGAAACTAAGCTTCCCAGGGAGTGAACGTCAGCGCTGACGGAGAGGGTAACGGGCTCTCCGGCGGCGACTGCGCGTTGCGCCAAATCTGCAGCGAAACGGATGGTCTGCCGATCATGGCGGGCACGGGCGGAATGCGCAAGCTGCGGAGTTTCGGCGGAGAGGGCACGGAGTTCAAACGGACCGTCACGACGGAGCAGAACGCACACCAGGCGACTGCGCAGAAGAACGCGCAACTTGTCGGCCAAGGCCTCGATTACGGCGGTCACATCGGGCGTCCCGTGAAGAGCTTGGGCGACGTCAGCCAGCAGTTCAGCGCGGCGATGCTCCTCCCGGGAGGCCTCGCTCAGCCGCGAGGCTTCGAGAAGACTGCCCAGTTGACCTGCCAGGATGGTAGCCTTGGCAGCCAGATCCTCGTTAAAAAACTCCTCGTCGGAATCATGCAAAAAGGTGGTCGCCCCGATGACTTCATTGAAGGCCACAAGTGGGACCGCCATCAGAGAGCGCGCCCCGAATTCGGAGGCGGCCGTGTACTTGGTGGCATCAAGCTGGTTGACGAACACAGCACAGCGCCGGCGGACGGCCTCCATGGTTACAGCGCTCTCATGCTGCTTGAGGCGGAGACCCTGGAAGTGCTCCGCCATCTTGCCATCCGCTACCTCGCCAACGAGTTGATCTTCAGACTCACGACGCCAAAAATAAACGCCGCTGGCCCGAAAAAACTCCCGCGTGGCATGGCAGAACAGATGGATCAGTGATGCAGCGTCGGAGCGATCATTAGCCTTTGCGGCGATTCGTAACAGCAGGGCCTGAAAGGCTTCGTCCGATCCGGGGACGAAGTTAGTTCGAGGGGAAACCTTCGAATTGCCTTCAGGCATGTTTGGTGGCACCGATCGCCGGAACGAAACGTCGCGATTCACAAGTGATTGAATCTATGGGGAAAGTACTCCGTCATCTCAATTTGAGTCAAGGGAAATGGGACCCAGGGGTGTCTAACTGTGAAATCCCGAGATTTAAATGCGACTGGGCGTCTCAAATTGAGAGCTACAAGGGAAAATAGATCTGGGTGAGACGGCGGCAATCGGAAGACCTCCCAAGAACAGGCCGATGGATTATTAAGTCTTTCAAAAACATATAGATCCCGGCGGTGACTTTGGTTTTTTCAGGAACCGTCCGGTGGCACCGGCGTTGCAGCTATAGGACTCGCCGCGATCTGTGCACGAGGAGGAACTGTGTCTTTACGACTGACATGGGCAGCGTCCGCTCTGCTGGCCTTAGCGCTCACCCCGCTAGGCGGACACGCACAGCAAGCAAAAGATGAAATTTCCCGAAAAGCGAAGAGTAAGGTCCAAGCCATTTATCCCGAACTGGCACGGAAGATGAACCTCACCGGAACCGTGAAGGTGGAGGTTGTTGTATTGCCAAACGGCACGGTGAAGGGTGCGCGCGTGATGGGAGGACATCCGGTACTCGCCAATGCGGCACTTGATGCTGTGAAGAAATGGCGGTTTGAACCAGCAGCGATGGAAAGCACCGGCACTGTGGACTTCAAGTTCGACCCTCGCCAATGAAACACGCGCCTGGGTCCGGCGGTCGGCGTAAACGCGGAGGAATGGAATGACAATCGGCAAGAGACTTTATATGAATTTCGGAATCATCCTCACGATGGTTGTGGTGCTGTTCCTCGTGAACCTGGTGGCCGTGCAGCGCGAGCATGCGGCCAAGGCTGCAGCCGCCGCCTCACTGCAATTAACCGACGCCACCAACGCGGTACGCTTTCAGATGATGCAGAACCGGCTCTATCTGAGCAATTACCTGCTCAGTGGTGACACGCGTGAAGTTGACCGGATGAACGATGGCATGCGGGCACTGAACAGTAAGCTGGAGGAAGGTAAGACGCTGGCGAATTCGGAGCAGGAACGGGCCGCGCTCGAGAAAGTCCTGCAACTGGAACAGACGTGGGGCAAGGAATTCGCCCAGCCTCTGATCGACAAGCGCAAGGACGTGGACTCGGGCAATGCTACGGTGGCGGAACTGCAGATTTTTTATCTGCAAAAAGATGCAGGCTCATGGGTGAAAAATTCCACGGAAGCTCTTGACGTGGCAGACGTTGAAAACCGAAAGCTGGTAGAAGCGCGTCGCAAATCCGATGAGACTGCGGGTACGGCAACGATTTTCGTAGCACTGTTTAGCACACTCCTGGCTGTTGGTCTGGGCGTCGTGATTGCCTACCGCAGCGCCAAATCGATCACTGCCCCTCTGACCAACCTGATGAAAGTCGCGCGGCGGATTGGGGACACCGGCGATCTGGAACACAACATCGACGTCAACCGGGAAGATGAAATCGGCGAACTGGCGCGCACGTTTGCCAAGATGGTTGCCTACCTGAAGGAGATGGCAGGAGTCTCCGAGGCCATTGCGGGTGGAGATCTAAACGTTGAAGTGCAACCGCGATCGAACCAGGACACCCTGGGCAATGCTTTCGCACGGATGGTGGAAGGGCTGGGTGGTCTGGTGCGTAGCGTGCGCGATGCGTCTACCCAGGTAGCCAGCGCCTCTAACCAAGTCGCGGGGGCATCAGACGACTCCGCCAAAATTGGCCTGCAAGCTTCCTCCGCCATCGATGAAGTTACGAGCACGATGCACGAGATGAGCGTGAACGTGCAAAACATGGTGAAGAGCACGCAGGTGCAGGCTTCAAGCGTGAGCGAAACCTCGGCCTCAATCGACCAAATGGTGGCGTCCATCCAGCGCGTGGCTGACACCGCCAAAGTGCTGCTCGATATCTCCAATCGCTCGCGCGAGGAGGTGCACAGCGGAATCACCACCATGGAGAAGGCGACTGACGGCCTGAACAAAATCAACACCACCATCAACTCCTCGGGCGAAATTATTGGAGCTCTGGGTCAGCGTGCGGATGATATCGGGAAAATTATTGAAGTGATTGATGACTTGGCGGAGCAGACCAATCTGCTGGCGTTGAACGCAGCCATTGAAGCGGCACGGGCCGGCGAACATGGCTTGGGCTTCGCCGTAGTCGCGGATGAAGTGCGCAAGTTAGCGGAAAAGTCGGCGCAGTCGACCAAGGAAATTTCGGAGTTGATCCAGAGCATTCAGAAAGAAGCACGCAAGGCCGTGGAAAACATGGACCGCAGCACCGGCATCGTGAACGAAGGATTGGAGCTGGGTGGAGAACTGAATGCGGCGTTGCGCAAGATCTCCAACGTGGTAACCGAGGTCTACAAATTTGCGCAGGAAATCGGCGCTGCTACCAATGAGCAGTCCCACGGTTCATCGCAAATCGCACGTGCCACCACGCGGCTTAACGAAATCACCCACGAAATAAACTCTGCCGTGGAGGAGCAGGCATCGGGAGCACAGGCTGTCGTGAAAGCCATGGAGCGGATGCGCGAACTAGTGCAGCAATCCACGTCCGGGTCCACGGAACTGGCGGCTTCCTCCGATCAGATGTCGAAGATGTCGCGCGGCCTGCTGGAATTCATGGACCGCTTCACCCTCGAGGACTCCGCTGGGTCGCGGCCCTTGCAGCGTGCCAATGAGACTAGCCAGCGTGGCGCCGCCAGGCGGGCTACGGCCGGGAGTCAGAGCTGAGGTGCCATGACTGACGAACTTCATATCGTGGGCTTTCAGGTGGGCCGTGAAACCTACGGCGTGCCCATCACTTCCCTGCACGAAATCGTGCGAGTCCCTGAAATCACGGTTGTGCCGGACGCTCCTGTCTATTTGGAAGGAGTGATCAACTTGCGGGGCAAGATCGTTTCTGTCATGGACCTGCGCAAGCGTTTCGGAGAAAAGCAGGTTGCGCTGAACAAGCAGAACCGGATTCTGGTGGTGGAACATTCCGGAAAACTCGCCGGACTGATCGTGGACTCTGCATCGGAGGTCCTCAAGATTCCCGCTGCAGACGTGGAGGCCCCGCCCTCCGTGTTTCAGGAAGGTGGACTGAACTGTGTGAGCGGGTTGGGGAAAGTCAATGGACGTTTGGTTGTGCTCTTGGACATGAACAAGCTGTTGGCTCCCGGCAGCCTGCTATCGGCCGAGAGAACGAAGAGGAGCAAACCTGCGGTCAAAGGTGAGGCGCGAGGGGCTGCGGCCTCATGAGTTGTATCGACTAAGCCCTGCACTGCGATTGCACGTATTAGGAATTCTGGTCTCAGAATCAGGCGGGGACGAGAAAGCATATGAGCGCATCCGGAGCAGCACCTGCTCCCATACTGACGAACGCCGAACTTCGACTGCTTCAAGCACTCGTGTATCAGGAGTGCGGGATGTATTTCGACGAGCGTCGAACCCATTTCTTGCAGGACCGCCTGTTGCGCCGATTGAAAGAGTGCCGTGTGGATTCCTTCTACGGCTACTACCGGCTGCTGATCAGCCAAGAAGGAAAAGGGGAACTCGCCAAGCTGCTGGAGAATCTGACTGTCAATGAGACGAGCTTTTTTCGCCACAAGGCGCAACTGGACCTGTTTCAGAAGTTCGTGTTGGAGGAGTTGTTGAAGCAAAAGCAAGCCAGGCGTGAGTATTCCGTTCGGGTCTGGAGCGCAGGCTGTTCCACCGGGCAGGAAGCGTACACATTGGCGATGCTGATTGCCGACGGATTGGCTTATTACTACCTGCGCAATTCCCTGCCAGTGGAATTGGCGCTGCCTAAACCACTGGTGGCGCCCCCATGGCGGGTGGAAGTATTGGCCAGCGACATCAGCTACTCCGTGCTGCGAGCGGGACAGGAAGGCGGCTACAGCGAAAGTCAGATGGCGTCAGTAGATTACAGCTTCCGCCTGCGTTACTTCGACAAAATGGGGGACCGCTATGCGGTAAAGAAGACGCTGAAGGACTTGGTCCACTTCGACTTTCACAATCTTAAGACCGAGTATTTGCCCCAGCGCAACGACGTCATCTTCTGCCGTAACGTGATGATGTATTTCGACGAAGCGGAGCAGAAGCGGCTGGTCGAGAAGTTTTACCGCTGCCTGAACCCCGGCGGCTATCTTTTTGTGGGTCACGCGGAAAGCCTGCTGGGACTGACCGATAAGTTTCAAATGATCCATCGCAATAGTGGAACGGCCTACCAGCGCATCGAGGTGAGGGAGTAATGAAGTTCGCAGACGAACCCGGTGCAGAATTGCGCGATCTCTTTTTCGAGACTTCTGCTGAACTGCTGCAGGCGCTCAACGAAGAAACTCTCAAGCTGGAGAAACATCCGGGCGATGAGGAAATCGTGCGCGTCATCCGCCGGACGGTTCACACCCTGAAAGGTGACTCCGCCGCATGCGGACTGCGCGAACTCAGCGAACTCGCCCATCAGCTTGAAGATGCACTTTCATTGGAGGGCGCCTCAGCACATGCTGGTCTAGCTGAGATCGCCTTCGGTGCCGCGGATGCATTTGCCGAGATGATCGCAGCCTACCAAGGCGGAGGCAAGATGCCGGCCACGGGGTCGCTACGGCTGAAGATACAAGAATGGACCGCCAAACCTGGAGCGAAGAGATCACGCCGAAAGAAGGCAGGTGCAGAATCCGCCCCCCGAGCGCTTGCAGATTGGGGCGAACACGAAAAGCTGGCTATAAAGCAAGCCCATGCCGACGGCTTGAGTGTTTATCACGTGTTGGCGAAGATCGATCCCCACTGCACGATGCCGATTGCCGGCCGTCAGATCATCCACAACGCCGTCGCCAGCGTAGGCCAGGTGCTGGCTGTGCGGCCGCAAGCCAACTCTCCTGCGGCTTCGAAACAAGTCGAGTTCGTGGTAGCCAGTCGCCAGCCGGAGGATCAGATCGCTGCGAAATGTCGGATTCCCACCATTGCCAGCGAAATCAGTGTGACGCTCATGCCGGGCGTGGCGGCTTTCGCCGAAAAAAGCTCACCCGAGAGGCAGCCACCGGAAGAAAAACCCGCTCACACTTCCGCCGATGAGATTGCGGCAGAAAAGCAAGCTTCCATGCCCGAGACGAGTTTCGCCCCCACGCAGACGGAAAATATTCTGCGAGTCGAAGCCGGACGCATTGATAGCGTGCTCAATCTGGTGGGAGAACTGATTATCGGCAAGTCTATGCTTCAGGAGGTGCTAGGCGAACTGTCGAAGCGTTATCCCAAGGAACACCTGCGGGGCCGGTTCGCCGATGCTATCGCTTTTCAGGCACGGGTCCTCAACGACCTGCAACGCTCGGTGATGAAAATTCGCATGGTTCCAGTTGAGCAGTTGTTCCGCCGCTTCCCGCGCATGGCGCGCGATGTGGCGCGGCAATGCGGCCGAGATGTCGAATTGGTGGTGAGTGGGCAAGATACCGATCTGGACAAAGGAATCCTCGACGCCATCGCCGAGCCGCTGACCCACATGGTACGAAATGCAGTAAGTCATGGCATCGAATCGTCAGAAGAACGCCGACGTTTGGGCAAACCGGCGCAGGGCAGAGTCCGGCTTAATGCTTATCACCAGGGCAATCAGGTGGTCGTGGAAATCAGCGACGATGGGCGGGGCATGGATGTCGCCAAGATTCGCCTCAAGGCCATCAAACTGGGACTGTTGCAGCCGGAAGAGGCGGCGCGATTAAGCGAGGCTGAAATCCTGGACATTATTTTCCGTCCCGGCTTCAGCACCGCAGAGCAAGTCACGGAAGTATCCGGCCGAGGTGTCGGCATGGATGTGGTGCAAAGCGTGCTCCATCGGCTGAAGGGCACCGTCGGCGTGCAGACCCAACTTGGCCAAGGTACTACGTTCCGGCTGAAGTTACCGTTAACGCTGGCCATTATTCAGGCGCTCCTGTTCTGGGTGGAACAGCGGTTGTACGCCATACCCCTGAACGCTGTGCTCGAGATCGCTCGGACCAACGAATCGGAAGTCCACCAAGTAGATAACTACGAGGTACTACAACTTCGCAATCAAGTGCTTCCCGTGTTGCGGTTGGGGCAGCCTGGCACAGCTGCTGGAGACGGCAAGCCCCAAAAGCTTTTCGTCCTCGTGACTCTGGTCGGAGAAAAGAAATTTGGATTGATTGTCGACGCCCTCGAAGGCGAAGGAGAGTTGGTGATCAAGGCCTTGGACGATCGGACCTTCGAGACGGATTTGGTCAGCGGAGCCTCCATTCTTGGCAACGGACGGGTGGTGCTGATTTTGAATTTGCCCGCAGTCGTCGAGCACGTTGCCAGTTCGCGGCCCAGGCAAACAGGCCTCACAAGTTCCGGGTTGTTGTTGACCGACACCGACCGCACCCGGCTGGCCCTCAGCACCGCGGGGGGTCATGCATGAGAAAGCCGGTGCGCGTGCTAGTGGTCGATGATTCCGCACTGATGCGCAAGCTCATCCCGCAGATGCTCGCGGCCGATGATTCCATCGAGGTGGTAGGAACGGCAATGGACGGATCCTTTGCTTTGAAAAAGATCGAGGAGCTAAAGCCGGACGTGGTCACGCTGGATCTTGAAATGCCGGGTATGAACGGTATCGACACTTTGAAGGAAATAATGCGCCGGCACCCGGTGCCCGTGATTGTGGTGAGTTCGCACAGTACAGAAGGCGCATCCATCACCCTGAAAGCTTTGGGGCTGGGCGCATTCGATTTCGTAACCAAGCCCAAGGACGCCTCGTTGCACATGGCGGAAGCGGCAAGAGAGCTGATTGCCAAGGTGAAGACAGCACCCCAGTGCAAGGTGCGCCCAAAGCTGTTTCCGCGAGTATCCAGCCGAGCAGACGCAGCAACCGACATGCCCCCGCAGAATGTCTTGTTGAAGTCAGCTGGGATTCCGACGTGTGTAGTGGCTATTGGAACTTCCTCTGGCGGTACGCAGGCGGTGGAATTCTTGCGGGCAAAGTTG
>Ga0137418_10000260_pt1 | contig 45198 bp, 41 predicted proteins | sample CZODoug3_1_2_16f_FD_122242 | JGI IMG/M metagenome (GOLD analysis project Ga0137418, IMG submission 122242) | Vadose zone soil fungal communities from Angelo Coast Range Reserve, California, USA - CZODoug3_1_2_16fungal (Hybrid Assembly) | ecosystem: Environmental > Terrestrial > Soil > Vadose...
CCGAATTGACAATCCGCCCTGCTCAACGTCGTCAAGGCCGCGAATGTGAGACTCAGTCTCGGCGATGAGGATGAGTACGTAGGCAAGTGGCCCGCGACTCCGGAGCAATGCGGTGACTTCATACAAGCCGACTTCCATTACTTTTCTTGTTGGAGCCGTCCGAAATTCGGAAAATCAATAAAACTGGCATTTTTTCCTAGTACGCTTACCCATCCAGAGCCCCGGCTGTTGATCGCATCGCACCACGAAGCCATACATGACGCGGGTCGGAGTTGAGCCTCGGATGCCAGGCCATGAGGAAATGAAACGCGTGCAATTCTTGTGGCGCCTTCACGAGCCGCAACCTGCGGTCGTGTTTGATAACTGATGTCATGCCGCCAGTTAGCGTAAGGACCAGTTCCGTGCCGGGAAGGCATTGCAGCGCCACTCCGAAGTAAGGCACCCGAATACAAGAGCTGCGTTTTGCACCGAGAGCCGCCAGTTGCTTGTCTGGAATTGTTTGCACGCCTTCATAGGGGGAAACCACGATGTGGCTCGCGGCCAGGTATTGCTTAAGTATCAGCCGGTCGCCAAAGTGGCTCTCGCGCGCCACGGCGCAAATCCAATCTTCTTTGTAGAGCCTTTCCAACTGGAAGTGCGATGGCAGGAGCCCCTCATCATTGCGGAGAACAAGATCGAGTTGTCCATGCTCCACTAGCTCCGGGATGCCGCTCTGCCATGGAAGAAATTCAAACTGCACTTGGTAGAGTCCGTTCGCGTACTGCCGGCACAAGCGCGGGAGCACGACTGTACAAACATTATCCGGACCTGAGATGCGGAAATGGCTTTTCTCTCGGGTGGGATCGAACACAGCCGGCGCAACGAGATTCTCCATTCTGGGCAGAAGTCCCTCAAGCTCCTCAAGAATCTTTCGACCTCGCAAAGTGAGTTCGAAGCCATGCGGCGATCGAACGAGAAGATCATCCTGAAACATCGCGCGTGCCCTCTGCAAGGCCCGGCTCACGGCGGGCTGGCTGAGGAACAGGCGGGATGCTGCTGCGGTGATGCTTTTCTCCTCGGCAATGGCAGCAAACATAATCAGCAGATTCAAGTCCGCTTGACGTAATTTCTCCAGACGCATGGGCATCATGTTCATTATGCATGGTTCGCATGCGCGTGTCTGCACATCTGTAGCTCTGTAAGTCGACAGAAGTGCACAAAAGGAGAATTCAATGCCACGAGAAAACGGTTTCGAGAATAAGCGGGTGGTCATCATAGGTGGGTCGTCGGGGATCGGTTTGGCAGTCGCCGAAGAGGCGGCATCGCAGGGAGCCGACGTCGTGATCGTCTCCAGTAAAGCAGAACGAGTTCAGGAAGCGATTCAATCTCTCGGAGGAGAAGCACGGGGACAGGCGGTTGACGTCTCCGACGAAAAGGCTGTGGAAAGTTTTTTCACGAACATCGGCGCTTTTGATCACCTGGTTTTCACTGCAGGTGACAGCCTGCAATTGCACGAGCTTGCTGATACGGATCTCAAGCAGGCGAGACGCGCATTTGAACTGCGTTATTGGTCTGCACTTGCCACGGTCAAATACGGGAGTCCACAAATTCGAAAGGGCGGCTCTATCGTCCTCACGACGGGAGTCGCTGGCCGGCGCCCGCACAGTGGATGGGTCATTGCTGCAAGCGTCTGCGGAACTATCGAAGCTTTAACACGTGCCCTGGCGATTGAACTGGCGCCGATCCGGGTTAACGCCGTATCCCCTGGAGTCGTCCGGACGAACCTGTGGCAGAACATGAGCTCAGAAGAAAGGGAGCAGCTCTTTGAAAGTGTTGGCAAGCGTCTGCCTGTGGGACGAGTCGGCGAAGCTCATGACATTGCACAAGCCTATCTGTTTCTGATGCAGGAGGGGTTCGGCACCGGTCAGACCGTTGTGGTCGATGGCGGTACGGTCCTGGTTTAGCGTCGCGGCAATTCCAACACACAGAGAAAGATGATTATGCGTTCTGATAAGGAAATCGCAACGCTAGCACAGATATCGCTGGTCATGGGTGTCTTTACCGCCGGCACGATGAGCGCGCCCGCATTCGCACATACTTCGCAGGTCGACAACGCCGATTGGCCGCTGCGCCCTTCTGAAATTCATGAGCCGGCTGGACACACGCCTGCGGACGCGGACCTATTCGCTCATAACGAGTTGCTGATTCACGCATCCTGCTCGATTGTCTGGCGACATCTGGTTCATGCGCAAACTTGGTCCGAAATGGTATCCGAATTTACACAATGTGAAGCGGCTGAACAGTCCTGACGGCAAGCTTCACCAGGACACACAATTCTCATGGGATATGCGAAAATCTCTCCTAATGTGAAGGACAGCGTAAAACGTTTGGGACTCAATTCTTGCTCCATTTATGATCCATGAACTGCTACTATCCCCTACTGAAACCGCTTCAGGTAGCCATCCGTGTTGCGTAGTTTCAGTAACTTACCATCGGCCCTCGTACTTTCACGGCGGTAACACGGGTTCAAATCCCGTCGGGGACGCCAAATCAATACCTTAGGGGAGAAATGTCTACTCTCTGTTTAGCAAGAGGGTCGAAAATCGCGGGTGCCGTAGCCTTGAATTGAGTGCCAATCAGTCGAAAACTGCTGCATTGCGGGGCTCTTGGGCAGTCAGTCGTGGCCAGATTTCAGGGCTGTACAACTTTAAATCAGCGGGCTGCTGTAGATTTCCAGCTCACGAAGATTTCGAACCGTCACGGGGCTGTCGACTGGTGATCCGTTAACTCTAGGGGTCACGGGTCTGACCGAGCAACTGATTCAGAATCAGTTGTTCGATTGGGTCGTGAGGGAATTTGTCAGACTAACTAAAAGGGCTGAGTTCATTGATGGCGTTAACTCTCTTGCTTTGTGCCATTACCTTAACCCCGTGTGTTTCAATGAATGTGGTGAGTGGAAGATATCCGAATCGCGATCAGTCCAGATTGGACGGTTGGTCTCTTGAACGAAGGAGGGCTCTTATCCTTGTGGACAGAGATCGTCGACCGAGCATCTTCCGGAAGATGATGCGTCCCGGGACAACCAGCTTAATCTCGGTCCCCGAGTTCGAGGAACTCATGAGCGTAAGTTTGCCTCCTATTCGAGCGGTACGCTCCCGCATCCCTCGCAGGCCGAAGTGTCCGTCCTTCCCCCGATCCGAGATGGCGGGATCGATACCTGTGCCATTGTCATCTACACGCAGGGTAAGGTCGCGCGCATATCTGAGCTCTATCTCCAATCGACTTGCTCCCGAATGTGTACATGCGTTGCGGATGGCCTCGTAACCGATGCGGAAAATCTCATCGCGGACGATGGGATGCATCTCTTTGGCACCGCCAACCACTGAAAATGCGACCGCCATGGAACCGGGGATGAGGCCGTCCTCGGTCGCGCGCCGGAGAGCTTCAGCCAGGTCGTTGGTCTGCGTCGTCGCGGTGCGCAGGAAATTTAGCGCGGCCTGTCCCTCCTGCGTAGCTGTTCCAAGCCAGAGAGATAGTTGTTCCATGGCTCGACGCATTCGGATGGGATCGGCGGAGAGATCCAGCGCATCATCGGCAACCAGTTTGCTGCCTTGGATGGTCTGGAGGAAAGTATCATGGAGATCCCGCGCCATCCGGGTGCGTTCTGCCAGGCGCTCATCGAAGCGTGCGCCGACGGCTCTCGAAATCTGCAACACACGCATTTGGTAGATAACGCATACGATGAAGACACCAGACACAACGCAGAGAAGTCGGAACAAGTTCGTCTGGGAAAAAGCAGGCGTGAGAGTGACGTTCAACGATGCTCCGTCCTCATTCCAGACGCCGTCGTTGTTGGACGCGATTACGCGAAACCGGTAGTTCCGAGGCGGCAAGTTTGTATAAGCAACCTCCCGAGCGCTTACGGGGCCACGCCAGTCATCATCGTAGCCCTCGAGCTTGTAGCGGAATTGGACGTGTTCGGGGGCCGTGAAGCTGAGAGCCGCGTATTCAAATTGTAGATTCCTGGTTCTGGGCCGAAGACTCAACCCTGAAGCAGGTTGGAGAGTCTGATCATCGGCCTTGACTGTTTCGATCGTGACCGGAGGGGGTACGATGTTTCTCGGCAAGCGCCGTGCGTCGATCACGGCAACGCCCTCGCTGGTGGAAAACCAGAGGCGCCCATCAGTTGACCGTATTGCTGTGGGAAACGGTTCACGTTGTCGTGGAAGTCCCCGAAGGCCGTCGTTCGCGTCGAACGATGCCCCTTGCATCTGATAAGAAGGCGAGAGCAACGCCTTTTCCAGTTCCTGCGAACTCACCCGGAGGATTGCCAGCGTTCCGGCAAGCCAGAGAAAACCGTCATCATCTTCCACAATCCCCGACACCGAGTTCCCCGGCAAGCCGTTTTTCTTGGTGATGGTAACGAAGTGCCCATGATCAAAATGGCTCAGCCCGCCTTCGCTACCGATCCAAAAGTTTCCTGCCCGGTCTCTCGTAATCGCCAGCACTCTACCGCGCGGAAGTCCATCCACCGAAGAATAGACGTGGAACTCTTCGTTCTCATAGACTGCGATTTCCCCATCCTCGAATCCCAGCCAAAGCCGCCCCAGCGGGTCCCCGTACAGAACGCGGCAGCGGTATTGTGGAAGATGGATACGGTTGCGAAAATCGGTCCAATTACCGTCTCGCAATCGCAGGACTCCTCCGCCTTTGTTCCCTCCCCACACCGTGATCCATAGGTCGCCCCTGGCGTCCCGTGCGATGGCATGCACCATTGCACCCTTCTCGATGGCGGGGACATTTATAAAGGAGAGCTTCCCCCCGGCTTCTTCTGCCAGCCTGAAACTGCCTCCGAACCAGACGCGGTTGTTTCCGTCAGCGTACAGACTGAGGATGCGCGTCGTGTCGGATCTGGAATAGGCTGGCAGCTTCGAAGTAGTGATTCGCCCTTGGCGGAAGCGCTGGACAGTGTTGCTTGTATAGCTGACGAGCCAAACACTCCCATCCGGTGTTGAAGCCATTGCCAGTCTTTGATCTTGGATCAACCCTTCTTCGTTGGAATAAGCTACTACTTTATTCTCGCGGAAACGATCCAGTCCGCCGGCGGTGCCAAACCATAGATTGCCTTCGCGGTCCTCCAAAGCCGAATAGACCCGGTCGCTGGTTAGCCCTTCGCGAGCCCGAGGCTGATCCAGAACGGCCTTTTGCGGCTGTGTAACGTCGACCAGCCGGCGAAGCCCCCTCTGATCTGCTCCGATCCACAAGCTCCGGTCTCTGTCGAAGAGCACACATAAGGGCTCTGCGCCAATTCTGATGCCGGCTTGCGACGTGTGGCGATTCACGATCGGTCTCACTGTGCGGCCGGTCGTGTCAGCAATCCACACATCTCCGTCTGGAGCCTCCGCCATCATCCATACCTGCCCAACGGATTCTCGGGTCGCCACAAAGCTTTTGGCATTGGGCGCAAGGCTCAATATTGTGTTTCTCCGAACCGGGTCCCTGCTGAGTCCAAAATTTAATCCATCCGTTGCCACCCAAAGGGTTCCGCGGCGGTCCACGAAGAGTACTTGTGCTCCGGGAGCGGGGTACGCTGACTCCGCTCCAACCTGGCGCCAACGGCCGCTGTCCAGTTTGGTAAGCCCGTATTGACCACCGGCCCAAATCGAGCCGTTTCCGTCCTCTACAATGGACAGAATTCCGCCGTCTGGTACGCCGTCAGCACGCGAATAATTCTTCAAATGTCCATTGCGTAGCTGGCCAATTCCGCCGGAACTGAACCCGATCCAAAGGCCCCCATCTCTGCTTGTACACAGGGACCACACCGAGGATCCGAGGATCTGTTCCCCGGAACCGAGCTCCCAAGCGACAAAGTGCAGACCATCAAATCGATATAATCCAGCTTCCGTCCCAAGCCACAAATACCCATCCGGTGTTTGAGCAATGGCTCGAACGGGCCCCGGAACGCCGTCCTTCGCGGTCCACGATGCGTGCGTAAACTGGCTGATTAGTTTCTGCGGGTCAAGTGCTTTGGCGGGAATGGCCAACATCATCCCGATCATCATAAGGAAGATGCAGAGGGGCTTCGGTGCGACCAAGCCTCGCGCTTCTGAACGGCGCTCTTCGAGTGGGCTCACGGCCAATCCTGAGCTACTTCTTCCGACGAACATTCACGAACCACGGATGCTGCAAGATCGCCGGGTCTCGAATGCATAGGCACGGACGCTGGGGATCCGGTTACGCGCACCTCTGAAAATATCTAATTTGCGGATTTCGTGGAACGCATAAATCTACAGCCACTATCCTGTAGTTTTCTATAGGCATTGGAATGTGATCAGATCTGCAGAACCAGGCATCTGTCTAGCGGTGAATGTAATGTGGTATTTATGGTTGAGGAACCGCGGCCCTACCCAGCATCCTGGGCACTCCGCCTAGTTGCTTGCTTTCTTCTCCGAGAGAGATGTTCTGAATGGAACTGATGCTCACCTGCGAGGCTGGGCTTCGATTCCGTTGAAATCGCACTGCGTCACCCTGAATCTTTAGTTCTCCGTTGGCGTTATGTCGGGCACCTTCGAACCCGAGGACATGCGTAACGTGTATCGCCGTCGCTACGACCGAAAGCTCTGATTCGCCTCGAGTCTGGCCCGTTGAACCAGTGCTCAACCAGAGCAAGACGGTCAGGCAAGCTAATCCACGCCCGACCAGAAGCGAAGCAGCCAGTCTCTTTCTGTATCCAATGAGGCTCCGGTTCATAATTCCTTTCTGGTCGCCGCCATTGTTTTGTATGCCTCAGCTCTTCCCGAATACATACTTCGATTGAGCCACCGACGTCATACGAAGGGCAGCCAGACCATCCAAAAAAGTGATCGCACCGGCTGCCCGATCTGCAAAACCTAAAACCGGTAAACGAGCCCCGCTGATGGTTGCGCGGTATGCGTCCAGCTGTCAGTGTTAAGACTCCTAACCCCAAAATCGGGATCCTTGAATACAAATCCCCTGTATTCCGCGCGCAAGGAAAGATGTCGGCTCAGCAGATAGTTGACGCCGCCGCCGTACAGGAAAGCGCCTTTCGCCTGGGTATCAGCGCCGGGTAAAGAGCCGCCAGCGTTGCCAGTGGGACGAAATACCAAACTGCCACCTCCGCCAAGAACATAAGGACTTAACCGACTAATCGAGAATGGGAGGTTCACAACCACATCGGCAGTAGATGCGTGCACGTCGGATTGGACCCTGGACTGTCCACCGCTGAAAAAATACTTTTGGGTGTCGCGAGCGAATCCGTAGTTCGCCTCTGCCGAAAGCCAATGGTTAAAATGGTAGCGGTAACCGACGACTAGGCCGCCTGTCTTTGTGGTAGTTCGCGAGATTCCCTGGCCACTGGTGTCTTTGGTGAAGAACCCGGTTCCCTGAACGCTCACTTCACTGCGGACTTCTTGTGCTACAGCGGTGATCGTGAAGACCAGTATGAAGGCAAAAGCTGCAAAGGCTAACCATCTCATGTTCGTTCTTCTTCTCCATGGGAAAAAATTGTTGGAGTTCCGATGTGAAACTCCTACCCTGACCGATCGCTATGGCGATGCGAAAAGGATTGCATCTTTCGTAACGCCGGATCGTTCTGGACTTGTCGTCTTTACAAGAGCATCTAAAGTTCCAACCGAGAGTGATGGGAGCGGCAATGCGCAAAAGCACTGTTGCAAACGCTTTGCTTGTCCTATGAGCAGCACTCATGTAGCGGACGCCGGCTTTGAGGGGTGCCACCGGGTTGGCGAATGCCAACCGGTGCGCACAGTTCTAGAAGGCAAGAGAGAACAACTTAGGTCGGTGAAGAGGATGTCGTTCCGAGATGCGGACCTAGATCGGCCGGGAGAGTCCAAGCTCCTTCGTGTAGAACCGGAGCGTAGAGCGATTCAAACCGAACGTATCGCTGCACCGTTTGGTCCTGACAGACTATTTCTAAAGATGACGCTTGCTCGGTTCTTGTTCTCATGCATAGCAAAGTTAGCTTTTATCAAGCGCCAGCAGAATGAAAGCGGATGGAAGATACAAAATCGATGCCATGAGTAGCCGGCGTGCGGCTTCGCTAGACCTACGAAAGACGAATTGTACCCCGTAGTAGAAGAAAGCCAAACTCAAGATCAAAGCTCCCATGCGGGGAAGAATGCCTGGCTGGCCCTGCGAGATAGCCAGCTGACTAACGGGAAACAAAACGAGGAGCGGCAATATCGTTTGCAGGGTCACAAAACGAGATCTCGCCCGGCCATGGGGCAACACGAAATAGCCCGCGCGATCGTAGTCTTGGCGATACATCCATGCGATCGCCATGAAATGGGGGAATTGCCACAGGAAGAGCATGGCGTAGAGGATCCATGCCTCGAAGCTCAACTTGCCTGCTGCTGCTGCCCATCCGATCAAAGGCGGCATGGCCCCCGGAAAGCCCCCGACCAGAATACATAGCGGAGTTTTTCGTTTGAGTGGAGTGTAGAGAAACAGGTAAGACAACAGCGTCATAATCGTGAGCAGACTCGCAAACACATTGACGTATATCGCAAGATAAACGCTGCCCAGTGCAGACAGCGCCACACCCAACCTCAGAACCATAGTAGGTGTGAGTCTGCCCGCGGCGAGCGGCCGCCGGGCAGTCCGGCGCATCTGGGCGTCGAAACGGCGCTCAATATATTGATTCAGCGTGCCGGTGCCGCTGGCAACCAGCAGAGTCCCGAGAAGAGTGTGAACGAGTAATGGCATCGGAAAGTGATCAACGTGACGTGGAACAGCGAGATAGAAGCCGGTGAGCGTCGCGATGGCGATCAGGAAGTTGACTTCCGGCTTGGTGAGTGCCCAGTAATCAGATAGTCCGGCAGGACTGCTAGTGTCGGGGGCCTGCCGGTGGTTTACTGCGCCAGAGGGCTCACCGATACTAATAATAAGGATAGACTCGGTTGCCACGGCTAGAGCCCCTCTCCTTCCGCGTCGTTCAGCGACCGTATCGCGGGTGTAGGCCACGCGGATTGCTCTGGTTTGGGCGAGTCCGCACGCGCGGGCGAGAGTATCTGCATTGTGATGAGGACTGCTGGAATCAGATAGGCGAACGTTACCCACACCCACATTAGGGCGCCCGCACACTGCTGGTCCTGAAGAGGGGAGGAGGTGAACAGTTGAGTTGCGTTCAGGTAATAGGGGTAGGCTAGGCGGTTACAAAACACTAGGAATGCAGAAAGAATGTCACATGGCAATGTTGCCATGAAGAGATATAAGGCCGTGGACCACCGAGGCGACCTTGTCGCAGTCGGCAAGGGCTGCACGACCGGCCACCAGAACAAGAGACCACCCAATAGAAAGCACGCATCCTCTACGTTATGTACCCACTGCGACCGCATGCCCAGTTGAAACGCAACGGGAAGATGCCATCCGATCACGACAACCGTAGCGGCTAGCCAACAGAACCAAGAGTGCGGGCAGCGTATTAGCCATCGTGCTCGCCTGATAAGAAAATCGCTTTGAATAACATGCTTGGGGAGCAAGCGCAGCAGCTGCAACTCCGGTTGCCCCGCCAAGACCAGCGGCGCAGCGATAGTCATCAACAGCAGGTGCTTCACCATGTGAAGCGTCAGCGACCGATGATCAAGTGCGGCCAGAGGAGACGCGACGGCTGTCCAAACCGACACGAGCCCACTCATAAAGGCGGCAAGACGCCAAGTGGGAATGACGTCTGGGAAATCGCTTCGAAGACGAAGCCAACCCCACGAGTAGCCAAATGCTGTGATGACCAGAACCGACGTAGTAGGGAGCGGGAGCGACCATGGCTGCAAATGGAAATGAGTCTCCGACATGGATGGGCCTACGGGCGTGGTGAGACCTCGCTTGCGCCGAGCACAACAGTTCGAGAAGCGTCACGTGCTGGCGGTTGAGTAGCCGGGTGCAGTGTATTAAGGAACGCCACCAGGGCAGTTGTCTCGGCCGGACTCAGGTTCTTTCCGTAGGCTGGCATGTTTCCTCCACCCTGGATCACTTGGCGAACCAGTTGGTCTTCGGTGAGACGCAGAGCAACACTATCCAGCGCCGGCCCGCGCTGACCGCCTTTGTCATCGAGCGAATGACAGTTGTGGCATTGTTTTGCCTGAAAAACGAGTGCTCCCCGGCGCTCCAGGTTGGTCCGACTCTTCAGGTATTCTGATGGAATCGGCTGGCTGCTCCAGGCGTCCATCACCGGGCTCCAGGGGGTGTGTTCCCCTAAATGCGTCAGTGTGCCGAGGGCAACTGCCAGCAGCAGAATTGCGAGGACAGCAATTGGCCTGCGCTTCCAACTCTTCTCGCCTTCGCCCGCTACTAACGGAAGCACGAGCAGGATAATGATTCCGACAACGGGACCAATCAGCAGTATGGGTGTCTCGGCTGAAGGGGGCAGGAACGAGAGCAATGCATACAGCCACAAAAAGAAGAAGTCGGGACGCGGAGCGGTTTGAATGATTGTGGGATCTGGCTGGCCACCCGGACCAAAGGGCCCAAAATAAACCGCGCAGGCAGCGATCGCAAGAAGAATGAAACCGGAGAACAGTATATCTTTCCACACGGCGTTAGGTACGAAGGGCACACCCTGCTTGTGCGTGAGTTCGTGATATTCCTGCAAGTACGTGGCGCGGCGGACGACGCGTCCTGGCATAGGCCATTCATTGATTCCCAGTTTCAACACCATAAGAAGGTGCACTCCGACGAAAGCAATGAGCAATCCTGGTACAACAAAAACGTGCAGCGCGAAGAACCGTGACAGCGTCGCGCCAGCAATGATTGGGCCGCCGAGCATCAGCTTCACAACCCAAGGTCCGATCACTGGAACTCGACTTGCTATCGATGCACCGATGCCCAGTCCCCAGTAGGCATCCTGGTCAAATCGCAACACCTGTCCTGTGAAGGCCATGCCAAGCGTTACAAGTAAAAGAAGGACGCCCACGATCCAGGTGAGTTCTCTAGGAAACTTGTAGGCTCCGAAGAGAAAAACTTGAACCATATGGATCAGGACAATCGCGACCATGAAATTCGAGCCCCAGCCATGCAATGCACGTATGAACCAACCCAGAGAAACGCCGTGATTCAGTGTCTGCAGGCTGTTCCATGCTTCTCCCGCGGAAGGCACGTAGACCAGCGCGAGCAATATGCCCGTTACAATCTGGAGCATGAAGCATGTCAGGGCAGCGCTGCCGAAAACATAGAACCAGCTCGCCGTCTCACGCGGAACCGGATGCGCGGCAGTTTCACGAATCGGCGCGCCCAACTGCAGCCGCAGATCGAACCACTCTCCGACTTTTTGGATCAGGCGCATGTCGTCTTCCCTCCCGCCTTATTTGTAACGGGCTGACCGGGGGTCGGCATCTCGCCAGCTTTGATGAGAAGTTTTCCATCCTCAATTTTGTAGCGGTACTGGAACAAGCCGCGCTCGGGAGGTCCAGAGGCGCGCGAACCGTCCTGGTAATATGCTCCGCCGTGACAGGGACACATGAACAGACTCGATTGTGGAAACCAGCGAACCGGACATCCGAGGTGCGCGCAGTTGATGGCAAAGATCTGGAAAGTTTGATCGTCAACGTTTCGGACCCAGCATGCTATATCAGCCGTTTTGCCATCCCAGGCATTCACGGCAGGGTTTCGATAGGTGGCGAGACGAGTCTGGCCAACAGGGAACTGTTCCAGCCCGCCGAGGGCAAGCCATGACTCATAGCCGATCTTCCTTTCGCGAGTCACGGGCGAAACGAGATAGCGCACGATCGGCACCGCCAAAACAGCTCCGACGATACCGTTAAGAAGCAAGCCCAGTTTCACGAGCGTCGCTCGTCTGGACATTCCGTTTTCTGCACTCATCGAGATCCACCCTTGGCCCGATCAGGGGAAGAAATCGGGTGCGGCTGGCCAGGAAATTTTGGCCGCTGGGCCGCAAGCCATGTCACGACATCGGAAATCTCTTGGGCCGACATAGGTCGGCCCTCGACGTCGCCGCGCCAGTCGGGCGCACCCAGCTCGGGCCGGCCTGCGATCACTATGGTTCTGAGTTCTTGGTCACTCACCAGTGTGAGGTATGAGCCATTTACGATCGAGCTGGCCTTGCTTCCTCCGCGGCCGTCCGCTCCATGACAAGAGGAGCAGTAGGTTCGATAGGCATCGGCACCTCGTTGGGGATCGCCGAGACCCTGCGCTACGTAAGACGGCGGAGCCAGATTGCCGAGCGCATCGGGCTTTTCCCAGGATCGGATTCCTCGCACAAGTGCATCGATCTGCTTGTCGGTGAGCATTCCACCGGCGCTCTGTGCAAAGGCGGGCATCGAAGTGCCAGGCACTCCATTCGCTGCGGTACGGCGAATCACGCTGTCGTCGGCGATTGCCAGAAAAACGGGATTGGCCAGAGCAATGCCTGCGCCACCCTTGCCGTTCGCTCCATGACATCCTGCACAGTTCTGTCCATAAAGAAGTCTGAACTCCACGACTTCGCTAGGCGCCACCATTTCAGAGCCGGGGTGAGGTGCGCCGGGGAAACTGGCGCAGGCGTCACAGACCAAAAGTGCGAGCGTCGAGAGAGCAGCGAGAATAGCTCCACGGTTCATCGCTGGTGAGTCTCCCCGTTCTTCTCGTCCATTACTCCTGGCGCTTCAATCCCGGCGCGAACAGCAAAAGGAAGGTATTGCCAAGTACGTACGCGCTCTTGGCGGGAAACTACGATGCCGGCAACGACGCCGAATCCGATCTGAGAAAAGACAAACCAGACCCAGTCGATCCGCTGGTTGAGTACGGGATCCAGCGCTTCGAGAACGCTGTGGAGCAGACTGGACCACAGAATCGGAGCGATTACTCCCCCCAGCAAGATCGGCCGTCGGGGAAACATCGGAAGCGCAGCGCCATAGAGAAGCCCGACGAGCAGCGAACAGATGAGGTGAACCATCGCAGCGATGATGAAGGCATCCCAATGGAAGGCAGCGATTTGCGCTATGGTTGCTCTTGCCGGGAAGAATCCAGCAGACAAGAGGTTGATCGGATACCACATTCCATGGCCGCTGATAATTCCGTAAAGGACTGCCAGGACGGCCATAGCTACACTTCCTGCCAAGCCGCCCTTTACTCCCGCCGAAACCGGGTAGATCTCCAGGGGGAGTCGCGCGCGATGCAGTTCCTCGGCCATCCATTCGACTCGAGTCACTTGCGGGCGAGTGGTGGCCACAGCCGGCGCTTTCTCCCCTACTGGCACGGATTCATGTTTTTCGTGCGGCAGCACTTCGCGGAACCAGCCGACGCAACCAGCCACGACGAAGATTGCGCCAAGCATACTGACCGAGGCGCTGGTGACCAATCCCGCGAAGACCAATGCGAAGCCGAAGGCTAGAACAATCGGCCACGCGGTCGGCGCTGGCAGTTCGATCGTGCGCGGCGCCCGCGCTGTCGCAACGGATAGTTCAAGTGTTTCTGATGCCATCTTCCAGTCCTTTCCTCATCGTCCAATCACGTAGACGACCGTGAAAACGATAATCCATACCACGTCCACGAAATGCCAGTAGAGAGACAGGACGTCGACCCGCTCAGCGTGCTCTGATCCCACATTCCCCAGAACCGTCAACGCCATCACTATGGAGAGACTCACAAGACCAACAACGACGTGAAAGCCGTGCAGCCCGACCAGCGAGTAGTAGGTTGTTCCGAACAGATTCGTGCTGATCGTCAGTCCGTCGCGGTAGATCAGTCGGTGCCATTCTTTCGCGGTCCCGTACAGGAAGGCTGCACCTAGCGCGATGGTCGCGAACCACAAGATTCCGAAACTTCGAACGCTACCCCGACGAACCGCTTTCGCAGCCAGATGAATTGTCAGACTGCTGGAAAGTAAACAGATCGTATAAAAGATCGGCGCACTGAGAACGTCTTTGGGCACAGGCCCGGTCAGGCTCTTGCCGACATAAAAGAGATAAGCTACGACAAAGATCGTGAAGATCGCCGCCTCGGCGACGATTAAAACGAACATGCCGACGCGCCCGCGTGCAGGTCGACTGAAGTTGAGTTCCTGATCGTTCAGCGCAATTGAAGTCCCATTCATCCTTTACCCACTATTCGTACTTCCAGTCAGGATCGTCCGGATGCTTCAAGTCCCACAGCGGACGGCGACTCTTGACCTCTGGGATGGAAGCAAAGTTATAGGCGGGCGGCGGTGAGGGCGTGGACCACTCGAGCGTCCAGGCGTCCCAGGGGTCACTGCCCGCGATTTTGCCTTTGAAGTACGACCACGACAGGTTGACGACAAAAACCACGGTACCCAGCGCCTGAAAGAAGACACCAATTGTCACGATGAGATTCCAGATATCCCAGCCGCGACCGGGCTCATAGGTGTAGATTCGTCGCGGCATGCCAAGCAGGCCGGGAATGTGCATGAAGTCGAACGTCAGGTGGAAGCCGATGAGGAATAACCAGAAGTGCAGCTTACCCAAAGTCTCGATATACATCTTTCCCGACATCTTCGGAAACCAGTAATAGAAGGCTCCGAAAATCGTGAACAGGATTGCGCCTACGATTACGTAGTGAAAGTGCGCAACAACGAAATATGAATTTCCCAGCTGCCAGTCAAAAGGTGCGGAGCCCAGCATGATCCCCGTCAAACCGGCAATCAGGAACTGGAACAGAAAACCAACGCAGAACAGCATTGGTGTCTTGAATTCAATTTTTCCACCCCACATGGTCGCTAGCCAGTTGAAGATCTTAATTCCGGTCGGGACCGCAATCGCCATTGTTGACAGCACGAAGAACGTGTTGGCATTTGAGTCCATACCTACCGTGAACATGTGGTGAGCCCAGACACTCATGCCGATGAACCCAATGCAGATTGTGGCAGCTACCATGACGGGATAGCCGAAGATTGCCTTACGAGAGAAGACCGGGATGATCTCGGACGCGAACGCGAACCCCGGAATAACCAGGACATAAACTTCCGGATGTCCGAAAACCCAAAAGAAGTGCATCCAAATTACCGCTGAGCCACCAGCTTGGGTGTCAAAGAAGTGGCCGCCGAGGTAACGGTCGACCAGCAACATCAGCTGTGCTGCGGTTAGCGGGCTGATGGCAAGGATTACCATGCCGGACATCACCAGGTTGAGCCAAGCCAGCAATGGCATTTTCGCGAGACTCATCCCTGGGCAGCGCATACATAAGATCGTGGTTAGAATGTTGACTGCTGTGCCGATGCTGCCAAAGCCGGAGACCAGGAGGCTGAGCGTCCAGAAATCGGTACTGTGTCCGACCGAAAACGTCCGCGACGTCAACGGCGCGTAGGCAAACCATCCGACGTCAGGCGCATTCCCGGCACCGTACAGACCGTTCGCTCCCACCAGACTGAAATAAAGGAGAAGGCCTCCGAATGCGGTCAGCCAGAAACTGAAAGCATTTAGCCGCGGGAACGCCATGTCACGCGCCCCGATCATAAGAGGGATCAGGTAATTGGCGAACCCAAACACCAGGGGCATAACCACGAAGAAAATCATCGTGGTTCCATGCATGGTGAACATCCGATTGAAGACCTGCGGCGAGACAAAATCATTGTGCGCACGGATAAGCTGGACGCGCATGATTCCCGCTTCAATCCCGCCGATCACGAGAAACACCAGCGCGTAACCGAGATACAGGATGCCCAACCGCTTGTGATCGACAGTCGTGACCCATTCGTGGAGCGTATCGACAAGGGGCCGAGCTGGTCGTTCCGTCCTCGGCAATGCGAGGGCATCAGTCGACATCGTGCGGCCTCCTCGGCGTGTTCAATGGTGCCCTCAACGGAGCGTCTCCAAATAGGCTGTTAGGGCGTCTAGTTCGCGGTCGGTCAACTCCATGGCTGGCATTAAAGATCCAGGCTTGATGGCCTCGGGTTTTTGAATCCAGAGCCGGAGATTTTCTGGAGTATTCGGGGCTGCGCCAGCAGCGATTGTGTCTCGACTCATGAGGTGGCTCAGGTCGGGGCCGAAGCGCCCGTTGGCCACAGTGCCAGACACGGCGTGGCAGTTAATGCAGGCCGTCGTTTCGAATACCCGTCGCCCTTCGGCAACAGCATCAGTAACGAACGCAGTCTGCTCTTGCTGCTGAATCCAGCGGTCGAAGTTCTCGTGTGACTGAACATAAACTCGCAGAAGCATCTTGGCGTGTTGTGTTCCGCAATACTGCGCACACTGCCCCAAGTAGAGACCTGTTTCTTGTGGGTCGATCCACATACTGTTAGGGTGGTTCGGAATCAGGTCAGTCTTGCCCGCAAGGCGTGGGACCCAAAAACTGTGATCAGTATCGGCCGACAATAGCTTGATGAACGTCGGGGTCGGATGCTCCGGATCGCTTACGGGCACGTGCAATTCGTTCGCGGTTACGACGTTCAACCCCGGATACCGATACTCCCACCAAAACTGGTGCCCGATGGCGACAACCTGGATGGCGTTGGAGTCCGGAACGGCCTTCTGGACACTGGCAATCACACGCGCTGTCGCCATGAATAGCGAAACAACAATCAGGACAGGAATGACGGTCCAGGCAATCTCAACCTGATTGCTGCCGTAGACCTGGGGTGGCTCGCGGCCATCGTCAGTGGCCTTTTTTCTGAACTTCACGACAGTATAGACAAGCAAGGCAAACACGACCACGAATATGGCTGCGGTGACGGCAAGCACGAAGACAGATAATCCAAAGATTGACTTGGCCGGTGTCGAAACGGGCGCGAAGATGTTCGTGGGACTCATCGCCGGAACTGCGGGCTCGGTCGCGGCCGCTCTCGCCACGGACAAGAGGACGACAGCGCAGATCCTCAGTGCGGCGAGCCTGTTCGAGTGTTTCGTGCCCCGCATTTGCATTTAGTCGATTCTCTCGAGCCTGGTCTCTTCAATGGCAGCGGTTCCGCGGCCGCTCATTCATCCAGGACCCCGTAAGTCAGGCGGACGGAATTCCGTAATTGCTACAGAGTCGACGGCAATCGCGTTGCCGAGCGACGAGATACTTCTCCTCACTCCGCAAGTGCTTGAACAGGAATACGGAATCGTCAAACTGGAAGGCGGATTCTTTCAGGCGTGCAACAGTCATGGTGTTAGCAGGCTAACTGGTGCTAGCCAGTTGGCACTTCGCCTGTTTCAAACGATCGGCCCGCAGCAGGATTCCATCTCGGCAAGTACAAGAGCATCAACGGCTGCAAGCTTTCGGCGCAGGACGGACAGTGGCCTGACGAGGTTTGGCCGTTGATTTGCATTTACTCGGAAGCGACGAATCCAATGCATATCCAAACCGGCATCCACGCGGCGGATGATAACAATCCAGACTTCCGTTCTTTTAGAGACGGAGAGGGAGAGCGGAGTTTTGAGCACATCGTCAGGTTCGAACAACCCTTCGCGACTGTGCCCAAAATCCTGGTGGCCCTTAGCCACCTTGATATCGCGTCCTATGCCGCATTGAGGTTAACCATTACGGCGAAAAAGATCAGCGCATCCGGATTTACGCTGCGCTACTTCACTTGGGGGAACACGCAGATACTTAGTCTCGGCGTCCAGTGGATGGCGCTTCACGAAAGTTAACTTTCGCAATAACGAGGAGAAATCTATGGGTACGGCTGTCGCAGGCTTAACTCTGGAAAACCTTCTTTATGAGAAGAAAGGCGCTGTCGCTTACATAACGCTTAACCGTCCCAAGGTGCTCAACGCGCTGAACAAAGCAACCATCGCGGAACTAACGGCTGCCTTTGGGGACTCCCGCGATGACGCGGCCGTCCGGGGCGTCATTTTCACCGGAGCCGGCGACAAGGCGTTCGCCGCGGGCGCTGATGTCAATGAAGTTGTGAACGATACTCCGATCGAAGCTGAAGCACATACACGCTACGGGCAAGCACTCACTACCCTCATCGAGAACCTCGGTAAGCCCGTCATCGCCGCGGTAAACGGCTTTGCGCTGGGCGGCGGCTGCGAACTGGCGATGGCTTGCACGATTCGACTTGCGGCTGAAACTGCAAAGTTCGGGCAGCCAGAAGTGAAATTAGGAATCATGCCTGGCTATGGCGGAACGCAACGCTTGCCAAGGCTAATCGGCAAGGGCCGAGCTTTGCAGTTGATTCTTTCCGGGGACATCATTAGCGCGCAGGAAGCCTATCGCATTGGTCTAGTGAACGAGGTCGTTCCGAACGACAGTCTGATGGCGCGGGCCGAAGTCATTCTGAAGCAGATTAACTCCAACGCACCGCAAAGCGTGAAGTTCTCGATCGAGGCGGTAAACAAGGGATTGGAGACGAGCCTGTCTGAAGGCCTGCTGCTCGAAGCCTCGCTATTTGCGATCTGCGCTGCAACAGAAGACAAGAAAGAAGGTACATCGGCATTTTTGGCGAAACGTGCGCCGAAGTTCCAAGGTCGGTAAGGTTCCTTAATACGACTTGATATTCATGACTCAGGAGATTGCCATGGCAACGGAAAACATATTTTCAGGCTTGAAGGTTGTGGACTTGGCCAGTTTCATAGCCGGTCCGGGCGCTGCGACCGTGCTGTCGGATTTCGGTGCGGAAGTCATCAAGGTCGAGCCGCCCGGAATCGGTGACCCGCATCGGATGACATACAAGATTCCGCCGCAACCTCGCGCCAACGACAACTATGCGTGGCATCTGGATAATCGCAACAAGCGGGGAATGGCCGTCGACTTGAAGTCGCCGCGTGCAGCTGAAATTCTCGAAAGACTCGTCAAGTGGGCGGACGTGCTGATCACCAACTACCCACATCCGGTGCGCCGGAAGCTCAAGCTGACATACGAAGATGTTGCGCCGTGGAATCCCCGATTAATTTACGCCGACGTCACAGGCTACGGTGATGATGGCCCGGAAGCCGATCTTCCAGGATTTGATATCACTGCGTACTGGGCGCGAAGCGGACTGTTGGCGCTGACAAGAGATGCAGGCGCTCCACCAACTCTTCCCGTAGCAGGCAGCGGAGACCACGCGACAGCGATTGGGCTGTATGGGGCGATCGTTACTGGCCTGTACCGGCGAGAGCGCACGGGAAAGGGGTCACATGTCACGACTTCGCTTATCGCGCAGGGTGTCTGGTCCTGCGCGATGTCGGTTCAAGCCGCACTATGCGACGCCAAATTCTTCCCGCTGCACGATCGGAAGAACCCGCCGAACGCAATCTTCAATGTGTATTCGACTTCTGATAACCACTGGTTCCTGATCGTGGTCCAAAGCAAGGATTGGCCGGCACTCGCAGCCGGAATTGACCGTCCAGATCTGCTGCTGGATGCGCGCTTCGCCGATGATGCGACGCGAGCGGCAAATTCGGCGAAGCTAACGGAAATCCTGGACGAAGTCTTTATCTCACAGTCATGGGAACACTGGCGCGTCGCCCTAGATCATGCCCACATTACTTACGGAGTTGTACGGGGCCCCAGTGAAGTCGTCAATGATCCGCAGTTACTGGCGAACGACATTGTTGTCCCGCTTGAAGGGGCCGGCGAGGGTTTAAAACTCGTCGTGAGCAGTCCTCTGAAAGTACACGATGTTCCAAAGGTGCCGGCACGCCGTGCCCCGAATCTCGGTGAGCATAATGAAGAGTTGTTGAAGCAGCTTGGCTTCACTGGTCATGAAATCGACGAGTTTCGGGCGATTGGCACGATCCCGCACACCGGGCATTTGGAAGCGGCTTCCACTGGGAGACAATGAGTGAGAATTGCCGGACAGCAGTGTCGTATAAGGGTACCCGACCCGCCTGAAGCGCCCGCAAAATCCGGCTGCATTCGAATTCGAACTACATTCACGCCTGTCGCGCGACTCATCATAGGAGCCCTTGTTTCCACGGTACTGATTGTCGCGGAAACGAAGTCAGCGAATGCACAGACTCCGGGATCGGCCACAGACCCCTGGGGGCCAATTCCAACGAAAAATGCGTCTCTAGTAAATGGGGCGCCTTCGCTTCTGCCGTACTTAAACAACGGATCGGTTTTCGGTATACCAGGTACTGACATTGGAGACTTCTGGCATCGCACGCAACTGACTGGTGATTGGGGAGGTGCTCGCACATATCTTGCCCGGCATGGATTCTTTCTTGATCTCTATTCCACCAGCGCCTTCCAAGATGTGACATCAGGCGGCCTCAAAACCGGCGGCTCCTTCATCCAAAACATTCAGCTTTCCATCAATGTAGACACCGGGCGGGCGGAGCTGTGGCCTGGCGGCCTGTTCCATGTCACTTTGGAGTCACGATCTGGAAGCTCGCCGCAAAATACCTTTACAGTCGGTTCCGCGGTACCCCAGTATTACGGGCTCAGCCTTCCTGGTCCTTTCCTCACAGACGACGTTCTACCGACGGAATACTTTCTGATTCAAGCGTTAAGCCCAAAGTTCAGCCTTGTCCTAGGAAAGATCAACATCCTGAACACTTTTGACCAAACGTTATTTGGCGATAGCTACAAGTACTACTTCGCGAACTTTAACTTCAATAAAACTCCGCAAGCCCCCAATCTTGCCAATCCCACTGCGCTGGGAGCGGTCGCATTGTGGACGCCGACTCATTGGGTGACCCTTATCGGCGACGTGCTCGATCCCAACAGCCAGGCAAATAACTTTGCCGCCCACGCCTTCGACAAGGTAGACATCTATGCCGCGTCAGTCTTTTCCTACAAGGTTGGCGACCTTCCGGGCCAAGCCTGGGCAGAGGGCACATGGACCAACAAGCCGAAGATCGATTTCGGTTCACCGTTCGGACCGCTATCGGCGGGGGAGACTTCGCAAGCCGTGGGTGTCCTGTTGGGTAGCACTTCCGCTCAGGGTCTGCCAACCAACTTCAAGTCCAATAGCTGGGCCATGATCGGGAATTTCTCGCAATATTTGTGGGTAAGGGAGGACTCGGCGATGACCGCTCAAAAGTGGAGGAGTGGACAGCCACTCCGCGGAGTCGGCGTATTCGGGAGGGCCGGGTATGCGCCTCAGGAGACAAATCCGATTACCCGCGATGCGAGCATCGCGCTTCTTGCCCGCGGTCTCTTCGGCCGCAGGCAAGATGACAGTTTCGGAGCGGGATTCTATTACAACGGGATAAGCAGGCCATTGAAGAACGATCTCGCGCAACTCACAGGAGGCCAAAGGGCAGTGAAGGACGAGAAAGGTACCGAGGTCTTTTACGATTTCGCCATCACTCCGGCGATCAGATTGATTCCCAGTTATCAGCATATCTGGAATCCACTCACCGCTGAAGTGGTGAAAAACCATCGCGGGGCGGATGTATTCAACGTTCGGTTAAGTACGACGTGGTGAGCGCGCGCTTCAGCAGCCAAGTGAACAACATCGTTTAAGGTATGTCACAGACTAAGATTATTATCGTCGGAGGAGGCTTCGGCGGTTTGGCGGCAGCCAAAGCCCTACGCAACACCCCTGCGCAGATTCTCCTGATTGATCGGTCCAACCATCATCTGTTTCAACCATTGCTGTACCAAGTGGCGACGTCAGTGCTGACGCCCGGCCAGATTGCTTCTCCTATCCGCGGAATCCTGAGAAGCCAGAAAAACATAACCGTAGTTCTCGGAGAAGCTATCGGTGTCGACAAGGATGCGAAGTGCGTAACCGTCCGCGATGCTGATCGCGAGGCGGTGCGCCTGCCCTACGATTACCTGATCCTGGCGACCGGGGCCACTCACAGTTACTTTGGCCACAGCGAATTTGAAAAGTTTGCGCCAGGATTGAAGAGCCTTGCGGACGCGGTGGCGATCCGCAACAAGATCCTGCAAGCGTTCGAACAAGCAGAAGCCGAAGAAGACCCAAGCAAGCACCGTGACCTGCTGACTTTCATTCTGGTGGGAGCCGGTCCCACCGGTGTGGAAATGGCGAGCGCCATTGCGATATTGGTGCGCAGCACGCTGAAATCAGAGTTTAGGCGTATTGACCCGGCCTCCGCACGAATCGTGCTGGTCGACATGGCTCCCAGAGTTTTGCCCCCATTTTCCGAAGACCTGTCCGCGGCCGCGAAGCAACGGCTTGAGAAGTTAGGTGTCGAGGTGCGCCTCGGGCAAAGCGTCGATCACATCGACTCTGAGGGCGTGGTGGTGGACGGCGCGCGCATCCCAAGTAAGACCGTGATCTGGACAGCCGGCGTCTCGCCCTCGCCGGCAGGCAAGTGGCTGCAGGTCGAGACAGATCGCGCCGGGCGCGTGCGCATCCAAAATGACCTCACCGTACCCGGACATACCGAGATATTTGTGATTGGGGATACTACATCTCTAGACCAAAACGGCCAGCCACTCCCCGGTGTAGCGCAAGTTGCAATCCAGCAGGGGCGATATGCAGGAAAGCTGATTCATAGGCGTCTCCTTGGAACTTCTATACCAGGTCCATTTCATTACTTTGATAAAGGAAACATGGCTGTCGTCGGTAAGGGTTTTGCGGTGCTGCAAGCCGGCAAAATTAAAATGAGCGGCTTCGCACCCTGGCTGGCGTGGGCGGCGGTGCACCTGCAGTTCCTAGCGCAATCGAGCCTCCGCGTGAGTGTCTTCCTCCAATGGGTTTGGACCTATTTGACTGGGCAAAGAGGTTCCCGGCTAATCGTGAATCACCACGGGTCCGAACCCGTGAGTACCGCGGCGGAGACGGACATGAGAGCGATTTCGAGCAAGTGAGAGATTCGCTCATGAAACGAAGTCCCGGATGTTTCGACTAATTATCTGCACTCGACTACCGACCAAGTGGGGAATGTTTCAAACCATCGGGTTCACGTAGGAGATCTGGAACGACATCGACAATCAATATATTTAAGGAGCAAACATGAAGAAGAACTCGGCACTTTTCGTAGCAATCGTTGGAACCACTCTCGTGGCCGGCGGAGCAAGGGCGGTTGTGCGAAATCCACCATCGCAGTCTGTGGGACCGAACACGTCACCCGCGGGTCCCTCCAAGAACGACGTTCCTGAAACGACTTCCAACGCAGATATTCAAATGTTAAGAAAGGATTTGAGATCCCAAAAGAAGCAAATTGTCGCAGCGAACATGGACCTCACCGACGCGCAGGCGGAGAAGTTCTGGCCAGTCTACGATCAGTACACCGCCGATTTAGTCAAGATAAACGACGCAAAGGCTGCTCTGGTCCAGGAATATGCACAGAGCTACGACACCATGACCGGGGATCAGGCGGAAAACTATCTGAGAAAGCGTGCTGCAGTCGAAGAATCAATCATGCAACTGAGACTCAAGTACCTCCCGATCTTTCGCAGAGTACTATCCGGCAGAGAAACAGCATTGTTCTTTCAGATCGACTGGCGGCTCGGCCTCATGATCGACTTGCAGCTGGCGCAGATGCCTCTAATTAACCCCTGACGGCAGTTGTGGACTAGGAATGGATGACAGAAGTTTTTCGATCGCGCGATCCATCGCGTGACTCATTTCGCTCACAACTGCAGGCACATTTCGCTGGGCTACGTTCTCGATATCGGACGCGCTGTTAGCCCAGGCCGTTAGCCCTGTGTGAATGTCAGTCATCTGAGCAGAAAGTGCAACTTCGACCCTAACCCCACCCGCGTAATCGACTTCCTCGAGCTTCTCCAGGCGTCCGGTGATTATGTAGTCCACATGGGACCGTCCGTCATACATAGTTACGTCCGCGAAGTTGCCGCTGGCGCGTAAACGATTCGCGATCGCAACGGTAACGAACTGGCGCGGGTCAGTCGCCCATCGATGATAGTCATAGAACCCGATTTGTTCTGCCGACACACGGTACACGAGCGGCCCTTGCCGCAGATATCCCGGCGATCTGAATTCCCGTACAGCAAGGGATGCATGTACGTCTGGCCGGGCGGGTGGATCAGGCGGCGGAGGCACGTGAAGTGTGTAGTAGCTTGGGTATCTTATTTTGCCCGCGCATCCTACGAAAGCGATCGAAACCGCGAGGGTAATTGCGAGAGCTGTTGCGCGTTGCCTCCTCATATTTCGTTTCATCCTATTCCGGGACTTTGCGTTCCTTGGATTGCCTGATTCGGATCAAGCTCCAAGGCCGCTGCTTCACCTGATCTGTCAGTTGGTCCAAGTTGTCGGTGGCCACGCGCAAGTTTTCTACCGTGTCGTCAATCTTGAAATCGTTGGCCCGCACCATGCCCTGCATATCCGCGAGAACGTTTCTAGCTTCTTGCAGCGTTGTTTGGACTTCGGCGAGATCCATGCGCAGCGGCTCGCGAACATCTGCGACCATACCATTTACGTTCTGAACCGCGGAGTCGGCATGGTCAACCACCGGGCCAACCTTTGCGATTACAGCATCAGCATGCTGACTCAGCGCCAGCAATTGATTCGCGATATGGTCAATTTTCGGGCGTTCATCCGTAGTTACAGAGTTCAAGTTGGCGAGAAGCGTTCGTGCGTCACCGCTGATGCCGCCGAGTTCTCCTTTTACCTGGACAATCAAGTCATTTGCATTTCCGGCGACGATAGACATTTTGGCGGCTATCTCATCCAACGTGACAGCTTCCTCCGAAGGGATCGGCTGTCCGGGGGCGATCCGACCGGCGTCGTTGGTGCCGGTGCTTACCATCAGTGCCGGTTCGCTCATGACGCTCACCGAACCGAGCTTTGCCAGGCTCTTCTGGTTGACCGGCGTTCCTTCTTTGAGTTCAACCAGAATCTCGATGCGAGTCGGGTCGGAGGGCCACGGATGCACAGCAGTCACGCTGCCGGCTTTGATCCCTCCAAACAGAACGGGAGCGCCGGCTTCGAGTCCGCCCGCATAGTGTAAGTAGGTTCGGTAGGGCACCTTGTCGCCGCGAAACTGTGCGTTTGCCAGATAGACAACTGTAGATGTCAGTATCAGGAGAGATGCGAGGACGAAAGCGCCAACTCTTGCTTCCGTTGTCACAGACCTGCCTCCTCGCCTCGCAGATATTTTCCGAAAGAGGCTGCCACTTCAGAGGGTTCCCCCATCTTGTCCGGAACCCGGTCAAGAAACTGCCGGATTCGTGGATGCTGACTGTTTCTGATCTCATCTTTTGTTCCGGTGGCGAGAAATGTACCGTTGTAGAGCATGGCAATACGATCGGCGATGCGGAAGGCACTCGACAGCTCATGAGTCACGACGATCACGGTCATCTGGAAAGCCCTCTTAAGAAGGAGAATCAATTCATCCAGTTCTGCCGCAACAATCGGATCGAGCCCGGCGGACGGCTCGTCGAATACGAGAATCTCAGGATCGAGAGCAATAGCACGGGCCACTGCGGCCCGTTTTTTCATGCCCCCGGATAGTTCCTGCGGGTGCAGGTGACCAAATTCTGCAAGCCCGACAGCGGCCAGATTCATCCAGACCATGAGGTCAATGACGGATGAGGCAAGCGCGGTATGTTCTCGGAGGGCGAGCGCAACGTTGTCCTTCACCGAGAGGGAATTGAACAAGGCGCCACTTTGGAATGCAACCCCAATGGAACGCCGTACCAGCCTCAGTTCCGCCTGGGAGCAGCGGGTGATGTCGATTCCTTTCACGAAGACGCCGCCCGAATTCGCGCGTTCAAGCCCGAGAATCTGGCGCAGAAGGGTACTCTTTCCCGACCCGCTGCCTCCCAACAAGACCATCGTCTCTCCCGGTTCGATGTCCAGGTTCAACCGGTCCAGCACGCGTCGACCGTCGTACTCAACAATGAGATCGCGAATCGAGATGATTGCCATCAGTGCTTCCCCGTGAAGTAGAAGATGGCGGTAAAAATGACATCCGCAACAATGACCAGAAACGTAGACTTGACCACGGCCGTCGTAGTGGATCGACCGACAGCATCGGGCCCGCCGCGGACTCGAAACCCTTCCAGGCAACCGACGTGGACGATGATGGTCGCGAATGCCAGGCTCTTGATCAGTCCGCTAATTACGTCGCGCAACTGAATCGAACTCAACACGTAGTGAAGGTAAAGGCCGAGACTGAGGTGGGTGGAGAAAAACATGAAGATTCCGCCCGCCAGGATGCCGCAAACGTTCGAGGCGACGGTGAGACAAGGAACCATGATCAGCGCGGCCAGGTACTTTGGCGCTAACACGAATTCAACCGGTTCAAAAGCCATGACCCGGAGTGCATCGATCTCCTCGGTCACGCTCATGGTTCCGATTTCGGCAGCGAATGCGGAACCTGAGCGGCCACTAACGGCGATTGCGGTTAGAAGAGGTCCCATTTCCCGCGTGAACCCAACCGCGACAAGGTCAATTACGTAGTGCATCGCGCCGAAGCGGCGTAATTCCGACGCTCCCTGCATGGCGAGAATAAATCCACTACACATCGCCATGAGTCCAACCATGGGGAGTGCTGAAACGCCAATCTGCAGCATCTGGTCTACCGATGCTTTCCAGCGATAGCGGTTCCCCACAATGGGCAGCGACGTGCCCATCGCCCGGAGAGCCGCCCACAGTTGAGTGCTCAGACCTCCGACGTAGTCGAGGTAGGTGAGGGTCTTTCTTCCGACGCTTTCGGTTAAGACTGGCATCACTGCGCTTCAGAATATGGGGAGTACTTAATGAGGCCTCAGGTTTCGAACAAAGAAAGCAGACCTGTCACCTCAAGCAAGTAACGTGGCCGATCGTGCAAGCCCGTTAGTTCCAGTGCAGTTGTGCGAGCACGTGCTGCTCTCAGGACCTCAAGCAGCGTGGCAACGCCAGAAAGATCCATATATGGAACGTCAGACAAATCGACAGTCAAGTTTTGCAAAGTCTCCCCCTGCAGGATCGCGAGAAGCCGATCCCGAAGCACGGGTGACGAGTCGATTGTGAGACGGCCACCTAAGGAAACCAGCGCACCGCCTTCACTGCGAGTGACGCTAATCCTTAGCAAGTTGCCGGCATATGTGGCTTGAGTAATCGTTCCCGCTCCCCTGTTCTCCATCGTCCAACCTGATCAAATGCAAGGCTGCTGGCGGACCCGGCTACTGATTGGCAGGAAGTTCCGCGTACGCGATACCGGTGAGGTTTCCTTGGGCAATAAGCAACGTCCTCTTGTTCGATCCGTCGATATTCGCGCTGTAAACAGACCCTCCGAGATCGGTCAGGAACATCCGCCCACCTCGCAGATCCAGTGACAGTCCGATGCCTTCCATCAAGTGGTTGAAAACAATCTCCGGGGCTTGGCGACCTCCGGGCGCAGCGTCCACGGGCGCGCGGTTTACGGTATTGCCACGTGGCGGGTCGCCGCGATCCGTCCAGTACATCATCCGGTTGGCAAGGTCGAGATCCAGGTCGATGGGCTCGGGAAGACCATCGAAAAGAAGCTCGATGTCTTTCCGGCTTGCTGGACTTTGACCGTTCGGAATTTCCAGATTCGCGCGGAAGACGCGGCCCTGGCCGGCGTTGTCTGGCCCCTTCTGGGTCCAATAAAACTTTCCGCCTTCAGTGTCGACAGCAATACCTACACACCAATTTCTGAGGTCCCGCCGGTCTGCATCGCTACGGCCGGTTTCCACAAGGGTCTCGATCGCGGAGCCATTCAGATCCGCGCGCATGACTCGCATCCCTTCGCGATCTGACCAGTAGAGCTTGCCGTTTCTTTTGTCGAGCTGGAGTTGCTTGGGAGTGAATGTGCCACCCGGAGGAATGATATTGGTGACGTTGCTTCCATCGAGGTCACACCGATCAATGGAACCATCATTCGCGCTGGGGTTACCCATATTCGTCCAGTAAATGTGTCCGCCGTCAACGTCCACAGCCACTCCGTCGGGGATCCTTAAACCCTTGGTGACGATTGCTTTCAGATTGGAGCCGTCGGAATTGAGCGACATTATGCGGCCGCCGCTGACATCCAGGAAAAACAGATGTCCCGAAGTTGGTTTTTGGCCGTGTTCCGCGATCTTCGATTTGGGCACTGTGGAAGGGGACATTGATTTTGATAGCTTCCTTTCTGAAATCCGGATGGGCCTTTAGCTTGCCGACGAACTATACGAAGGCGCTGAAACCAGTGATAGCTTTGCCGACGATAAGAGTGTTCATTTCTCTCGTTCCCTCATACGAGTACAAGGCCTCGGCATCGGCAAAGAAACGGGCGACCTGATGTTCAAGCAGAATGCCATTACCGCCGAGAGCCTCTCGCGCCCAAGCCACAGTCTCACGCATTCGGACGGTGCAAAAAGCCTTCGCCAGGGAGGCATGGTAATCCTTCAGTTTGCCTTCATCTTGCATCTGGGAGAGCCGGACAACCATGCACTGTGACGCCGTAACGTTTCCCAACATCTTGGCCAGCAAGTCCTGCATAAGCTGGAAACTTGCGATGGGCTTGCCGAACTGTTCGCGTGTCTGCGCGTAAGAGAGAGCATGCTCATATGCGCCCATCGCGCACCCCACCGACATCCACGCAACGCCGGCGCGGGTCATGCGAAGAACCTTGGCGGTGTCGCGAAAAGAGGCGTCGGCTTGCAATCGGTTGTTTTCAGCCACGCGGCAGTTCTCGAGTGTGATCAACCCGTTCTGCACCACGCGTAGCGCGATCTTGTTTTCGATCTTTTCTACTTTGAAACCCGGAGTCGTTTTGTTCTCGACGACAAAGCCTTTGACCTGGTTGTCGGCCAAGTCGCGGGCCCAGATAATGGTGAGATCACACCAGGGAGAGTTGCCGATCCACTTCTTCTGGCCATTGAGAACCCAGGTGTCGCCATCGCGCTTCGCCGTGGTGGTCAGGCCGCCCCCTGTTCCTGAACCCACAAGCGGCTCGGTCAGGCCGAAGGCCCCAATCTTTTCGAGCCGGGCCATAGGCGGCAGCCATTCTCGCTTCTGTTCCTCCGACCCGCCGAAGTAAATGGATCCCATGGCAAGGCCGTTGTGCACACCAAAGAACGTTGAGAACGACGGGTCAATGCGGGCCATCTCCATTTGGACGAAGCCGTCAAGCAGCGTGCTTCCTCCCCGGCATCCATAACCCTCCAAGCCAAGGCCGCCAATCTTGAGGTCGCGGAGCGCCGGCAGCACCTCGAACGGAAACGCATCGTCTGCCCAGTATTTTGTAATGATGGGAGCGACATTGGTCTCCATGAACGCCCGTACCTGTTTCAGAAGTTTTAGCTCCTCGGCATTCAGGCTCTCGGTAACCTCATAGAAGTCACTGTTCGGCGCGGGAAGCGGCGGAGCAAGCTTGGTACCCTCTGCTTTTTTGCTATCCTGCGTTTTTGTCGGGACCACCGTTGCCATATGTTTTCCTTGTTCGCTTTGTTAGATCAGCTGGTTAACTGACTCGACCGCTTTTTCTGCTCGTTTTCCCGCTTTGGAAGACTTGGTCCGAAGCGCGAGGAGTCCCATCAACACTTCGTCTCGCTCTGCGGCTAGTTGATCTATGGAACGGCCTGCGGCCTCTTGAAGTACGCCATCAACGATGGTTTGCTTCACCTGGGGAGTGAATTCTGTTTGCGCCCCCAAGTCTTTCCACCAGGCAGCGACCGGACCGGAAAGGTGCTCCATGAAATGTTGAATCCCGCCCTCGCCGCCCCCGAGATGAGAGAGCAGATTAGGGCCCATCACTGCCCAACGCAGGCCCGGCCCCCAGCACACAGCGGTGTCAGCATCGGCGACGTCCACCACACCCTTCTCAATGAGGTTGACAATCTCCCGATAGATCGCTGCCTGCAAGCGGTTCGCGACATGTCCGACGACTTCCTTTTGGACGTGAATCGGTTTTTTCCCAATTGATGTGTAAAACGAGATCGCCTGTCGCACAGTCTCGGATGAGGTCTTCGTGCCCGCAACGACCTCGACGAGTGGAATCAAGTGAGGCGGGTTGAAAGGATGGCCTATGACGCAGCGCTCCGGATGGTTACAGGCCGACTGCATCACGCTCATTGTTAAGCCCGATGAGCTAGAGGCAATGATCGAATCCGGCGGCGTGGCGGCGTCCATATCTGCAAACAGCTTGATCTTGAACTCCTGACGTTCCGGCCCGTTCTCCTGGACAAAGTCGGCATTGGACAGCGCCTTCTTCATGTCGAGAGTGAACTCAAGACGGTCGCGCGACGCCTTGGGCGAGAGATCGAGCACTGTGAGGTCTTTCCATGCGGCGTCAATATATTGGCGCAGGTTGGCTTCGGCGTTTGGCGCCGGATCGCTTGCGACGACGTTGAAGCCATGTGCAAGGTAGAGAGCGGCCCAGCTCGCGCCGATGACCCCTGTTCCGACGATGGCGACGCGACGTACTGGCTTAGTCACAGACATTGGTGATTTGCTCCAGTTCTGAAATTTTCATGCGGGGTACTTCACACAACCAGGGAACGGTCAGATGAAGAACCCCGCCTGGGGAGTGGCCGATCTCTTAGTGTGCAAAGAGGATGCCACTCCTGGTTGATCCACTCCAAGCGGCGAAAAGAGCTGAGGGAAAAGAAGATCTACGTGAAAGGGCCATTGATTTCGAAAGTGTTCCGACATCTTGCGTGCTCGCCGGTTAGCGGCTGCCAGCCCACTGGCACTGCATCGGAGGACGCCATGCGCGGCACATTGGGGCTTGCGCTCAAGCGTCTTCTGTGACGCTGCCCTCTTGGATGCGCACTCACGCTGAATGCTGCCTCACTTGCTTTGAAAAGGACTTCTTGCTGTTGATGCGCGAATAGGCCTGCCTTCGACAGACTGGTATCACGCGTGCATCTTCACATGCCTGATCACACGGGATCTTCGCGATACCAGCGCTCAGTAATCCATCGCTGAACGGATACTCCGTGTGGTGAGAGTTCTTACGAAGGGGATGCAGATGCAGGGGAGACAGCCGTCGATTGAATGTGATCAGGATGTTCGAGTCGGTTTATCGACCGAGAGCACTCGTGATCTCAACGATGCGGTCTTGTACAACCTGCCGATGTTTTATAGGAGGGCCTTTCGTTTCTTGGGGAACTCAGCAGATGCCGAAGATGCTGTTCAAGATGCTCTCCTTTCCGCATACAAAAACTTCGTGCAATTCAGAGGTCAAGCGCGAATCTCAACCTGGTTGACAGCAATTGTCACAAATGCGGCGCGAATGCAACTACGCCGCCGCCGCGGCGTATACGTATCGCTTGAGCAACAGGAGCCGGAAGATGGCCTCGCATTATCGGAACGTCTGGCTGCTTCCGAGCCAGGTCCAGAAGAATTGTGTCGTACAAGCGAAGCACACGCACGTTTGCTCAAGGGAGTCAGGCAGCTCTCACCGCCGCTACGCCGGGCATTTCAGCTACGTGGTATTGACGGGTTGACGACGAAAGAGACGTCGGATGCCCTGGGTATCCCCGAAGGTACGGTGAAAGCTCAGCTCGCACGGGCGCGCGCGAAGCTTGCTCGGTTCATGACGGCAAAGCCCAGCGGGGTTCGTCTTCGGGTCGCTGCTCCTCAGGTAAGCACAATTGCCGTCAAGGTGAGCAGTTCTGGGTGTGTCGGCAATATCACGAGGAGTGCTGTACTCCGCAGCATAGGTCTGGAGAACGTAAGGTGATCTATACCCATTCTCTTGGCCGGGCATCACGATACTATCCTGAGCGAACAGCGATTGCTGCGGACGGTGCGCACCTGACATTTCGGAGACTTCACGATCGTGTTGGAGGCATTGCGGCGGCGTTAAGCAGACAAGGTTTTCAATCTGGGGACCGACTCGCTATTCTCCTTCCGAATGGACCTGAGTACATCGAACTGGTGTACGCCTGCAGCTGGCTGGGAGTAACCGGAGTCCCCCTGAACATACGGCTTTCGGCGGTGGAAATAGATCGCGTTCTCGCGGACGCAAATCCGCGGGGCCTGGTACGGCATTCATCACTGCCAGTCCCGAAAACAGAACTGTCATGGCACCTGGTGCTCGACAAAGAACCCTGGGATATTGGGAATGATTCCCATCCCACGACCCACTACGATCCAGAAGCGATTTTGGCTCTCCTATATACCAGCGGCACAACGGGCCAGCCGAAAGGCGTTATGCTGACGCATGCAAACATTCTCGCGAATGTCGACAATTTTAACTACTGGATGAGATACGGGGAAGGCGCGGTCTATCTGCACGCGGCGCCGATCTTCCATATCGCGGACTTTCCCGCGATGTTTGCGATTCCGGTGTTTGGCGGGTGTCAGATAACCATTCCCAAATTCAGCCCGCAAATCTTTTGCGAGACTGTCGAACGGGAGCGAGTCAGTCACACCGTTTTGGTGCCGACAATGATCAATTTGCTGACCCAATCTCCAGAAGCTAAAAAGTACGACTTGAGCAGCCTCGAGGTGTTGGCTTATGGCGGATCTCCGATGGCGCCGGAGCTCATTCACCGGACGCGGGAGCTTCTGCCGAATCTTAAGCTGGTTCAGGTCTACGGATTGAGTGAAACCGGTTTTCTCACGGGCCTGCAAGATGACGAGCACACTGACGATAGGCTCCTATCGTGTGGGCGACCTTGTCCCGGAGTCGACGTACAGGTAGTCGACCAGTCAGGGAGGCAAGTCGATGCCGGGCATCCTGGTGAATTAGTAGCCCGGGGTGCGAATGTCATGAGCGGGTATTGGAACAATCCGAAAGAAACAATACTTGCGTTTCGAGATGGTCTGTTTCGCACAGGAGACGTCGGCTATCAGGATACAGCCGGGTATTTCTACATTATGGACCGCTTGAAGGACATGATGGTCACAGGCGGCGAAAATGTTTACTCCGGTGAGGTTGAGGCGGCGATTTACGAGCATCCAGCGGTTCGCGAAGCTGCGGTCTTCGGAGTACCTGATCCACAGTGGGGTGAAATCGTGGCGGCCTGTGTAGTGCTGAAGCCAGGGAAAGCTCTTACCGTCGATGAACTGATCACCCATTGCCGGCAGACTCTGGCCAATTACAAGATTCCGCGTCGTGTCGAGTTCTCGGAGACGGAGCTACCGAAAAGCGGTTCCGGGAAGATCTTGAAGAGAACCCTGCGCGAACGCTTCTGGGCTCATCAATCGCGGACCGTGAGTTGACGCTGATCATGTTTTACTGCATTGGCTGAAATATTGTTAGGGGTGCGAGGGCAGCAGCCGAGTACTGGCGAATCGCGGCCCTATGGGGAGGTGAACGTCTGTAGCTCTTCGCGCGCGGCCTCGCTAAAGTCCTTCAGGGGATCGATCCCCGTCCCGCTCTTTATCAGCTCACGCAGCTCGCGGATCGTTTTGTTCGGTGCGAAATATGTATCAACCGTCGCTTCCACGACCTTCTGAGCGCACGCGACCGTTCGCGCCGAGGACAGGACGCGCATCCTGCTGATCATGGCGTAGAGGGCTACGAGGTCCTGCATCTGTGGCTCGTTGCTCAGCATGGCGTCGCCATAGGCTTTCGATGCCGCAACAATGAAATCCCTGTAGAGGTCGTCTCGCCGCGACAGGTCGTGGGCGAGTTGGCCGGCCCGCGCTTGGTTACGCAGGCTCAGCCAAGTCGTAAGGCCCGATGTCAGTCCGCCGACCATCGATCCGGCAAGCGCCGATAACGCCGGGAGGTATGCTGCATCATACATATATAGTTACATGAATTTCGTCACATCACTACTTTGACTCCAAAGTGCCACTCTTCCCATCTACCTTACCTTTGTCCCTCGGTTCTGCGAAGTTGCCGATTCAACCTTGTTCAACGGTCGGTCTCCGGCGTGGGCCGAGGTCCAACGCTCAGGAATCGCATGTTGTTCCTCGAAGCAGGACTCCAGATTCCGGAGGTCTACCGCCACGCGGGCTTGTGAGCCTTCCGGGGCAGCTCTGAGATATTGGACAGGCCACGAAATTGGCTGCCCCAGCTCATGGGCTGCCCGCAATGGCCAATAGGGATCTCGCAGAAGTTCGCGGGCGATGATGACTGCGTCCGCCTGTCCGGTACCGACAATGTGCTCGGCCTGAATCGGAGATGTGATCATTCCGACCGCGCCGGTCAGGATGTTGGCCTCCCGGCGAATCTGCTCGGCAAATTGCGTTTGATAACCCGGACCGACAGGAACCTTTGCATGCAGTACATTACCGCCAGAAGAGCAGTCGATCAGGTCTACTCCAAGTTCCTTCAATTGACGGGCGAGTTCGACCGACTGCTGAATGTCCCAGCCGCCATCGATCCAATCGGTGGCCGAAATGCGCACGAATAGCGGTGCTCGCTCTGGCCAAGAACCTCGAATGGCGTCCACAATCTCGCGCAACATTCGAGTGCGATTCGCAAATGACCCGCCATAGGAATCTGTTCTTCGATTGCTGAGGGGCGACAGAAACTCATGAATCAGGTATCCATGAGCTGCGTGAATCTCAATGACGCGGAATCCCGCTTCGCAGGCACGACGTGCCGCGGCCGCAAAAGCCGAAACGATGTGCCTAACACCGTCGATTGAGAGCGCTTGCGGCAGGAGATAGTCATCTCCGAAGGCCAACGCGCTTGGGGCAACAACATTGTTCCACCCACCATTGCTCTCAGGGATCTTTCCGTGCCCGGACCACGGCCGGTAGGTACTGGCCTTGCGACCGGCATGCGCTAACTGCATTCCAGCCACACCGCCTTGTTCATGAATAAAGCGGACGATTCGCGCCAGCGGCTCAATGTGATCGTCCATCCAGATGCCCAAGTCCTGTGGACTGATCCGAGCCTCGGGAAGAACTGCAGTTGCTTCCGTCAGCACCAGTCCAGCGCCGCCTACTGCCCGGCTGCCGAGATGCACGAAATGCCAATCGTTCGCGTATCCGTCAGTGCTGGAGTACTCGCACATCGGCGAAACAAATACGCGGTTCGCAAACGTAATATCCCGAATCGCGAGCGGGTCAAACAGGTGAGTCATGGGGTGTACGCTGCCTCTCTCAATTTCATGTTTTGATGCCTCGGCTACGGCGAGACCCGAAAAATACGGTCCTACATGTCATATTGATCGCCCTGGACTGGCCGAGGTTGCGGGCGCGACGCGCAATTGGCGCAAAACACCACACTGATTGCGCGTTAAATCGGTCGAGTAATTTCAAGTTTTCTCATGTAGAACTGAAGGGTAGATCGATTCAAACCCAAACGGGACGCTGCACCGTCTGGCCCAGACAAAACCCACTTGGTCCCTTTCAGAGTCGCCAGAATGTGGGCACGTTTAACTTCCTCCAGCGTCGCGTGACTTGCGTCGCTATTGTTGGGTATGGCTCGGTCACAAAGATCCTTTAGACTAACTCTCAAAATCGGACCAGGAGAGAGGATCACAGCCCGTTCGATGACATTTTCCAACTCACGAATATTACCGGGCCAGCAATAGCGAACGAGACCTTCCATCGTTTCCGAAGGGATAGTGTCGATCATCCTGTTCATGTCCCGGGAGAAATGTTTGACGAAGTGCCTTGCAAGGATCGGAATGTCTTCCCGGCGCTCACGAAGAGGAGGCATTTGGATGGGAAAAACATTCAATCGGTAAAACAGGTCAGCGCGAAATGCCCGTTCTTCGACCATGGCTTTTAAATTTCGATTGGTTGCGGCAATGAGGCGTGCGTCAGTTTTGAGAGTACGCCCGTTCCCCAATCGCTCGAATTCCCGCTGCTGCAGTACCCGGAGCAGCTTGGGCTGGAGCTCCAATGGAATCTCTCCGATCTCATCGAGAAACATGGTGCCGCGATTGGCCACTTCGAAGCGTCCGAGCCGCTGGGCAATGGCGCCGGTAAACGCTCCTTTTTCATGGCCGAAGAGCTCGCTTTCCAGTAATCCAGTCGGTATTGCCGCACAGTTCAGGGTGACAAAAGCATTCGGCCGGCGCGGGCTGAGGTCATGAATCGCACGCGCAATGAGTTCCTTACCGGTCCCAGTCTCGCCGAAGACGAGCACGCTGGAGTTGGTGGCCGCCACCATCTCGACCTGCTTGAGGACCTTACGCAAAGCTGCGCTCTTTCCAATAATCCCTTGGAAGTGCGTCTCGCCGTGAATTTCCTCTTCTATGTACACACTTTCTTTGGCAACTCGGTCCTGAAGATCAGCGATGTCACGATGGGCGAGCCAATTGTCGATTGCCATGGCCAGTTGGCTCGCCACCTGACTCAAGAACGCGACGTCTTCAGCGGTGAAAGAGTTGGGCTGCAGACTCGCAAGTCCGAATACGCCAATGCGGCGATAGGGCGTGCTCAGTGGCAGTCCGCAGAAGGATCGATATCCCAAGTCGAGGTTCTTCAGCCTCTGACCCGCCACGGCGTGGCCCTCATCAGCATCACAGTCCGCGATCCAGAGAGGCTCTTGAGATCGGTGGACCCACCCCAATACCGTCTCCTCTATTGGAACGTCTTTGACGGCGGTCTGCTCTTCAGTCGATGAGCGCCACTGTACTTCATTCCCATCGTTTTTGTAGATGACTACCTCCAGCAGGGCGATGGGAAGCATGTTTCGAAGGTCGGTGCTGAGATCCCTTATCCAATCTCCGGGCGTGCCAGCAGACATTAACGTGGACAGGCGTGACAATGTTTCGTAGCGTTTCCGAAACATCTCCGTCCGTAATCCGATCGTGGGTTTCCCTAGAAGGATTCTTGTTCCCGGTGCTTTAGGTATGAGACTGAATTCAGCGATGCTCGGCATCATATTCCTCGATAATCCGGCCGGTCCGCACACAAGGCGTCCTGACACTTGCAGTGAAGCTTTGCAAATCCATTGATCACCCTCGATTGGCTGCTCATATGAACTCTCGGCCCGATATGCACGGAAACAAGTATTTTGAGGTCGAGGAGGTCAATACTGCCGAAAGACCGCCACACTTTGCTGCCGCCGTTGTCAGAACTCTTCAAGTACCGTCATGACCAACGGAAATTACGGGACTACTGCGGTTACTCTCGCTGCTATTCCTTGAAAGGCTAGAGGCGTTACGAACTTCTGAAAACCTCGGAAACCACAGCATTGGCCCTGTATTTTTCTGCAGTGTCGATCACTACCGACAAAATGTGTGGAAGGACTACTGACCTAGACACGAAACATATGTGTTTGGAGGCCAGCGATCGAGTGCAAGTGAAGCAGCGCAGTTCTTCTGTTCGTCTGCGGGCGTGCACGACGGCGTGACTAAAACGGCACAGATTGCCGTGGCGCGCGGGATTGCGGAGTCGGTGGCCGGAACCGGCGTGACGGTGAACAGCATTCTTGCCGGCCCGACAAAGTCGGAAGGTATGGTCGGCTTTGGCGCGGCGATGGCGAAACAGCAGAAAAAGTCGAAGTCAGAGGTCGAGAAGGAATTCTTTGAGCACGTCGGGCCATCGTCCCTGCTGAGACGCTTTGCCACTGTGATGAAATCGCAGCAATGGCGACCTACTTGGCTGGCGATCGTTCTTCCGCCACAAACGGGGCAGCACTGCGAGTGGATGATGGCGTCGTGAGGGCGATTCTTTGAGTGAGGCAGAATGTTCCCGTTCTTACCTCGACCCTTACAGACAAATACGTCCAAGACTGAGCGAACGCGCCGAACGAGGCACCGACATGTCGGTTCCTCGATTTTAGGCAGAGTTCCGTCCTGGTTCGCGCGCTGAAGAGGCAAATGAACAATCTACTGTGCGAGAAAGTGGCATTGGCGCTTTCGTCTCCAGGTACCTACGCTCGCTCGTGAGTTCCTCGAACTCGTGGACTGGGATAAGCGAATAGTCCCCGGTACAAATCAGCTCCGTTACGCGCTACCGCTGATATTGACCCCTGGCCTGGGCCCACCGCGAAACCTCTGAAGAGGAGAGCATTACCTTCATGCACACTCAGTTCGGAGCTGACGGCTAAATCCGATATTCGGACGATTTACGCGGAACTGCAGAGGCGTGACTCCGACCATCCTGCGGAATACCTTCGTGAAGTGACTCTGGTCCGCAAATCCGGTTGCCTCTGCCACTTGCCGGACGGTGAATTGGGGGCTGCGCAGAAATTCCTTGGCCCGATCCATCCTGCACCGCAGCGAGTACTGGTAGGGACTGATGCCCGTGCTCTGCTTGAAGAGCTCGCAGAAATAGTGCGGGCTCATCCCCGCGAGATTCGCCAATTCCCAAAGGCGCGTTTCCTTAGCATAATTTTGTCGCATGAAATCCAGTACGCGATTGAGCCGGACAGCGGGCATTCCGTTTCGGTATTCGGGGTCATGCCTCGTTCGCACCGCGTAGCGCCGGATAAAGTAGTGGGCGAGCGCGACACTCAGTGACTGGCCGTAAAGCGGACCGGCCGGTGAGCCATCTTCCAAGTCGGCATGCAGGGCGCGCAATATTGCGACAATGTGCCGGTCCTGGAAACTCAAGTTTGGCCTCAATTCAACGTCCGCCAAGTGCGCTGTTTCATCCAGCACCCCGGCGAGAAATCGCGGCTCCATTACAAGAATGATTCGACTGTTTGGCTCCGACCAGGTCGCGAGATCGCGGCTCCCTGCGGGGAGAAGATAAAGAGTTCCCGGACCGTGATCTGCCGTTCGGGTGCGGCCGTCCATGGTCCATTGCGCCCTGATTCGACCGGACGTGAACAGATTTAGAAAATGCGTCGGATGTTCGTGCTCGGGGATGTTGCTGGCGGGCACATTATGGAATGCCTCAAGCGCAATACCATTCCATTCGACACGCCGGCTTGAAACAGCTGGGCGTGTGAGGATCGGAGAGATGCGATGCCCATCACGAATAACTTCGACAGCCCGTACCGGCGAGATACCAACGCTCTCCATCGAACCAGACGCCTCAGATTCCTGCCAAGCGCTACGTCGATGGGCAAACGGGAACCGCTACCGACGAAGGCTTTGCGTCGTCAGGCATTCATATTACCTCAAAATCTCGGAAGAATTGACCAGAACCAGACAATTTGACCAGTCGCCTAGGCTTATCCTGCGTTCATGAAGATTCCGGCCAAGCCGATTCGTATCCTGAGCGTTGAGGATCATCCGGTCTTCCGCGAGGGACTGACTACGATCATCGGCTCTCAGCAGGACATGCTTCTCGTGGCCCAGGCGTCGAATGCCGTGGAAGCTGTCGCTGAATTTCGTTGTCATCGGCCCGACATCACCCTGATGGACCTTCGGCTTCCTGGCACCGACGGCACCGATACCCTTATCGCAATTCGTGGAGAGTTTCCGCAAGCTCATGTCATCATGCTGACAACCTCAGACAGCGATGGTGACATCCAGCGTGCGATGCGAGCGGGAGCGTCGGCCTACATACTGAAGAGCATGCCGAAAAATGAATTACTGGGCGTGATCCGGTCGGTTCACGCTGGCCGGCGGCACATTCCGCCCGACGTAGCAGCCCGCATCGCCGAGCACCTGGGTGACGACGATCTTACAACACGAGAGTTGGAGGTTCTTCGACTCATTCGCGATGGACATCGCAACAAGCAGATTGCAGATCAACTGTCGATTGCGGAGACCACGGTTAACTTCCACATCAAGAACCTCGTGGATAAGCTGGGAGCGAATGATCGGACACATGCGGTAACCATTGCGGTGCGGCGTGGCCTGCTTCAAATCTGAGCGCATTCCAAGGGCTATAGAAAACTGCAGGATGGTAGCTGTAGGTTTCGATGTTACGCGAAAGCCGCGAAGCACGTAACGTCAAGAGTGCGGGTAAAGCGCATCCCCAGCGTTCGCGCCCAGGATTAGTAGAGCCCGGCGATCTTTCAGCATCCGCGGTGCATGTATGTTCTTCGGGAGTGGTAGCACCGGATTGGGCGTGAGCCCACTCAAAAAGTGCCGTGCAGACTCTGCTCCAAAAGCAGAAAGGTCGAACATTCCGCGGTGGCATTTTCTTTCCCTTTTGTTGTTGCTCTTCTCCGTGAACTCGGTCTGGGCAGTCGATCCGTCACGCCACATCTCCCAATACGCACACACCGCCTGGAGGGTGCAGGACGGAGTCTTTAGCGGCTCGCCGAATGCGATCGCACAAACCACGAATGGGTATTTGTGGATTGGAACGCAAGGCGGTCTGCTGCGCTTCGATGGCGTTCGATTTGTACCATGGGCTCCTCCGGATGGGCAGCATTTGCCGTCGTCTAATGTCACTTCTCTTTTGGGCGCACGCGATGGGAGTTTATGGATCGGGATGGAAGGTGGTCTGAGCCACTGGGACAAACGGAACCTAACCAACTATCCAAGCAGCAAGAGACGCATCAATACAATTATTGAAGACCGCAGTGGAACAGTCTGGTTCGCGCGTATCCCAGAAATCGATGCGGCCGGAAGTCTTTGCCAGGCCATCGGCACAGACATACGGTGTTATGGGGGAGAAGATGGAATCCCGAATTCCCCGGGTCTCGGACCTCTGGTCGAGGATACTCTGGGTAACCTTTGGATGGGTGGCGCGGCAGAGGTCGTTCGCTGGAAATCAGGTACATTCAGCAGGTTCAGCTTAAGTGGATTGAAGTCGAATCGAGGAATGGACGGCATAACGAGCCTCGTTGCCAACTCCGATGGCTCTCTCTGGGTTGGAATAGCTTTGGCTCGCCGGGGTCTGGGATTACAGCAACTGGCTCAAGGAGTCTGGAAGCCATTTGTCATGCCCGGATTGGATAGCAGTACCCTGGAAGTTCAAACGTTGTTCTTGGACCGCGAAAACGCTCTTTGGATTGGGACATTCAAACAGGGCGTTTACCGCATTCATGGCCGCAGGGTGGATCACTTTTACAGTGCTGATGGTCTTTCCAGCGACTCCGTGTACCAGTTCTATGAGGATCACGAAGGCAATCTGTGGGTTGCGACGCCCAAGGGCATTGATTGTTTCCGTGACGTTCGAGTCGCTACCTTTTCAACCCGCGAAGGACTAGTCACGCCAGAGGTCGATTCTGTTTTCGCCGCGCGGGATGGCACTGTCTGGATAGGAGGCGATGGTGCTTTGGATGCCATTCGTGAGGACAAAGTGTCTTCTGTTCAAGCAGCGAAGGGTTTGCCGGGGCATCAAGTTACGTCACTGCTCGAAGATCATGCGGGCCGGCTCTGGGTCGGGATAGATAACAGAATGTCGATCTACAAGAATGGAAAGTTCAGGAGGATCGACAGACTGGATGGCAGACCGATCGGATTTGTTTCCGGTATGACGGAAGATGTGGACAACAACATCTGGGTCGAGGCCTACGGACCTCCACGAACACTTCTTCGCATTAAAGATCTCAAAGTCCAAGAAGAGTTTTTGCTACCGCAAATGCCGGCCGCCCGCAAAGTCGCGGCCGATCCCAGAGGCGGCATCTGGTTAGGCCTAATGAATGGCGATCTGGCTCGATATTGGCATGGCAAGACAGAAATCTTTTCCTTCAAGCAAGGAGAGGATTCTCGTGTAAATCAGGTCATCGTGAACTCTGATGGTTCGGCACTAGGAGCGACCGCGCTAGGACTTGTCGGATGGAAGGAAGGAAAGGAGCGAACCCTCACAGTACAGAACGGCCTTCCTTGCGATGCTGTGAATGCGCTCATTGAGGACAACCACCGTTCCCTTTGGCTATACACACAGTGCGGGCTCGTCGAAATTGCAGACACGGAAATGCAACGATGGTGGGGACAGCCGGACATCACGGTGCAAGTTAAGACTTTCGACGCATTCGATCGTGTGCAACCGGGATATGCTCCTTTCGGGGGCGCCGCAAGATCTGCCGATGGACGGTTGTGGTTTGCAAATGGTGTCGTGCTGCAAATGATCGATCCGGATCATCTGATTGGGAATGCACTGGCTCCGCCGGTGCATATTGAAGAGGTAACTGCCGACCGAGAGAACTACTCTCCTCGCCAAGACCTTCGTCTTCCTCCGCGTACGCGTGATCTCGAAATTGACTACACGGCACTGAGCTTTGTAGTTCCGCAGAAAGTGCGCTTTCGCTACAAACTGGAAGGCCGCGATGCAGCCTGGCAAGATCCGGGAACACGACGGCAAGCTTTCTATAGTGACCTTCGTCCCGGGAAATACCGGTTTCGCGTGATCGCATGCAACAACGATGGCGTCTGGAACGACATCGGGGCCGCCTTAGACTTCAGCGTCGCGCACTCGTGGTATCAGACAAACTGGTTCCGTGCTCTTTGCCTTATCTCCGCTGGCCTCATGGTATGCGTTATCTATCGACTACGAGTTCGGCAGATTTCGAGAGCCATCGGCGCCCGCTTCGATGAACGCTTGGCGGAACGCACGCGGATGGCGCGGGATCTCCATGACACGTTCCTACAGACCATCCAAGGAAGCAAACTGGTCGCGGATGATGCATTGGAGCCGTCCTCCGATCTCGTCCGAATGCGTCGAGCGTTGGAGCAGGTATCCGTCTGGCTTGCCAGAGCTACGCAGGAAGGAAGGGCGGCGCTAAATTCCTTGCGCACGGCGACCACGCAGACCAACGACCTCGCTGAAGCTCTCCGGCGCGTGACCCAAGACGGCATCATCCGCAGTTCCATGACGGTGACATTTTCTGTAGTTGGCGACGCCAGAGAGATACATCCCATCGTCCGTGATGAAATCTATCGGATCGGTTACGAAGCCATCCGCAACGCATGTACACATTCGGGGGCAAGTCAATTGGAAGTGGAGCTCATATATGCGCACGACCTTACCCTGCGTGTGAGTGACAATGGCATAGGGATTGACCCCGGTATCGCCGATAAGGGGAAAGACGGACACTTTGGACTGCAAGGAATGCGGGAACGCGCCGCTCGCATCGGCGGCAATCTCACGCTCGGGAGTTCATCTAGCTCCGGGACTGAGATTAGATTAGTGGTCCCAGGAGGCATCATCTGCCCGAGGATGCCCGTTCGACGGTCTCCGCTGACACGGATAAGATCCCTTTTTCGCTGAATGGAACAAACCTCCAATCTGGACTGATCGCGATTCGAAGAGTTTTCCTCACCCAGTCATCTCACCTGTACAAAAATCTAGGATGAATTCTGTGGTTTCTGAGGTGTTCAGAAATCTTGGACGCGAATAACGTGTCGGGGTATGTCGAGAAAAGTTGCAGACGTCTGGGGGGAAATGCTCCCGAACCTCGGCGTCAAACGCTGCGGGCCTTATCGAGAACCGGATTGGTGAGACCGAACGACGCAGTCGGTTTCTGACAGAGATTGGCCGCGCACAGCAGACATTTGTTTGAGATCGGTGCTGTCCGCCAAGACATTTCAGATAGGAGAATCCGTGAACGACGTCAGTCTGTCCAACCTCTCACGTCGCCGCTTTATAGCTGCAGCCGGTCTTGGCGCCGCCACTGCCGTCTTTGCTCCGCGCCTCCTCTTTGCACAGGAGACCGGCATCGTTTCGACGATGATCAACGAGGCAGCACGAGCCAAAATTGAAGTTCACCCGCTTCGTCGCAACATCAGTGTTCTCGAGGGCTCGGGTGGGAATATTGCAGTTCTCACGGGTAAGGGCGGCAAGCTCCTGATCGACTCAGGATTCACAGTATCGAGAGCGCGAATTGTGGCAGCTCTCGACAGCTTGAGCTCCGATCCGGTCACACAACTGATAAATACTCATTGGCATGTCGATCACACCGATGGAAATGCGTGGGTGCATTCGGCAGGAGCAACGATTACAGCGCACGAGAACACGAAAAAGCGTCTTTCGACCTCAACTCGTGTTGAAGGCTGGAGCTATACCTTTCCGCCTGCGCCAGCCGGCGCCATTCCTACAACCGTGTTTGATGACGAACACCATGCGCATCACAACGACACCCGGATTGCTTTGAAGTATTACGGACCAGCCCACACAGATAGCGATATCTCCGTGCTCTTTGAAGAGGCTGACATTATTCATGTCGGTGACACATGGTGGAATGGCTTTTATCCGTTCATCGACTACTCGACCGGAGGCAGTATCGACGGAATGATCCGTGCAACAGCGAGGAATCTGACCATCGTCACGAATAAGATGATCATCATTCCAGGGCACGGACCTGTGGGAAATAAGGCGGGACTCATCGAATACCACGACATGCTTGTCGCCATTCGGGACAACGTGGCCGAGCTAAAGAAACAAGGCAAGTCTCTCTCAGGAACGATAACCGCCAAGCCTACCGCTGCCTATGACACTAAATGGGGGCAATTCCTCATGACACCAGCAATATTTACCGGACTCGTTTATTCCGGAGTCTAGTTCCCGAAGACTTTACCCACACAAGGAGCAGAACGGATGTCTTCCGAATCGAGTCGTGGTCTTGTACATCTGGGTAGTCTATACACAGTTTCAGAGACGATCATGCGTTTGGCGGGAATCGTCAGCTCGAAAGGGCTGACGGTCCTCGCGCGAATTGATCATAGCGGCGATGCGGCGCGAGCGGGATTGAAGATGAATCCGACAGAGCTGCACATCTTTGGAGGTTCGAAGGCTGGCATCGCTTCTCCCATCTGACCGTTGTGGTCTCTTGACCCCGTGGGCAGCTTCGATCAACTCAGTCGGCTAACCGCCGTAACGAAGTTGCCATGGTTGGAGATGCGGGGAAATCTCTACTCGCGCGGTTTTTGATTAGCGAGGCTGATCATATTCTCTAAAAGAGATCTATCTCAACCTACAAAAGTGCTAGATTTCTGAAAATCAAATCGTTCTTACAGTCCCTTTCCTTCCTGAAGCCCGTGGCAGCGGTTGTGTTGTGGGCAAGCCATGCAAAATCGTGGTTCTCGCTTAGTTTGATGGTGTTCGCTCGTATTAATGCTAGTTGCAATCGTCTGATAGCCGACGTAGAACTGGGCGGACGGGGGAGGGTGGTTCCCTTAGTGCAGTTCGAAACCTCATTACCAATTTATGTAAGGATCGGAGACACAAGGTTCATGGGTCCATTGGCCGTTAGCTTCGTGGTATTTGTGCTTGTTTTCTCAGGCGCGCCTGCCGGGATGGCTCTGCGGCGGGCTCTGCCGGAAGAACATTTCGGGACTGATGCAAAAGATACCGTAAGGCTCGCGATTGGACTTATCGTGACCATGACTGGCCTTGTACTTGGAATGCTTGTCTCTTCGGCGAAGACCTTTTATGACGGGGAAAAAAACCAGGTGGCCGAGATGTCTTCGCAGATCATCCAGATGAATGATTTGCTTGCAGTGTACGGTCCTGAGACCAAACAAGCCCGTGTCGAGGCGCTTGGGTTTGTTGAGGATGCTGCCGATATACTTACGCCGGCACCCTTGTTTCCTGAGATGACGTTTCCTGCTCCTACCGCCGGGCCGCCAATGGTGTGGCCGGATGAGTTGTTGATACTTATGCCTGCGCCTGAATTCTGCAGTGCTGCTGTACCATTCTGATTGGTGCCAATGAAATTCCCCAACACATGGTTTCTGGTCGCCGTGCTCCCGGTTATGTCAATACCGGGACCACTGTTGCCGGAGATGACATTCCGCGCCCCGCCTACTTCACCGCCGATGAAGTTGTCGGAAGAGGCACCGACAATCGCCACGCCCCCCATTAGATTG
>Ga0137418_10000261_pt1 | contig 45096 bp, 30 predicted proteins | sample CZODoug3_1_2_16f_FD_122242 | JGI IMG/M metagenome (GOLD analysis project Ga0137418, IMG submission 122242) | Vadose zone soil fungal communities from Angelo Coast Range Reserve, California, USA - CZODoug3_1_2_16fungal (Hybrid Assembly) | ecosystem: Environmental > Terrestrial > Soil > Vadose...
CACGAAAACGCGATCAGCGCGAACTTAAGCGGATTGCCATACCCGCCGCGCAACAGCCCTGGTTTCATGGTTTCTCCCTGAGAGGCGACGTCCGCCTCTTCTTCATTTGACTTCTTCTTCGTGCACGAACGCCACCCAAGCGCACGGCGCCGTGATCCCTTGAGGGTATGCGGCCTGTTCCGATATGTAAAGTAGACCAAGGTCGAATGCACAGTGCGTGGTCCGACCACTGCCGGACATCGCAGCCATCGGGTGCGGCAATTGCGTGAGGTACCATCGCTCGCGGAGGAGTGATGATCGTCGCGCGAATTTTCGTGTCGTCAGGATTGTTGTTCGCTGCAGCAAGCTCGTCAGGATTCGAAAGCGATGTGCACTTCGGATTGACGCAGTGGCTGGCGCTGCAGGCGGGTTTCGATGAAGAGTCGGCCAAGACCATCGCCGTCGGCGACCAGCGCGTCGAATCGGGCGACATGCAATACGTGGGGCCAGTGCTTGCGTACGCATGCGTCGCCAAGGACGACTTGAGATCGAAACTGGCGGGGGAACGTCACTATCCCTCGGCCGGCACCTTTCCCGGTGCGCCGGAGACGCGCACGGTCCTGCCGGGCGGCGACCCGGCGAAGAAGGCGGCTCTGGACGTCATCAAGGTGCCCGCCGGCCAGGCGAATTACATGCTGTTCAGACTCGGTGAGGCGCTGCATATCCTGCAGGACTCCTGGTCGCACCAGGGGATACCGGGCATACCGCAACCCGCGGACGGCATCTTTGTCTGCGACCGCGCGCGAGCGTGGGGGCATCCGGCCGCGCGCGGCGGCTGGAATTCGCACAAGGCCGACCTTACGATGGCCTGGCCCGCCGACACGGTCGCGATGGCCAAGGCCGTCTACGAGGTGCTGATGCAATACCCGCAACTCTCGCAGACCGCGCGAACCTCGCGCAAGTGGGACCAAATCCGTCCGTCATTGGACGGCTTCATCACGGCGTCGACCAAGACCGAAAAAAAGCGCTGGTTCGCGTCGCACGGCATCAGCGACGTGTCGTTCCTGGAAGGGATCAGCTTAAGAGACGGCGCCCAGCCGTTCGACCTGAAGTGGGCCGGGCGCAAGCTCCCGCCGCTTGCCACGCCGCAATCGCGCCAGCACGCCGTGGACGCCGACCTGCTCGATTTCTTCAACCGATTCTTCGCGCAATGGCTCACGACGGCTGACTTCGACGCGCTCGCTTCGGCGTTCGGGCCCGAGTTCGGCTCCAGCATCGCGAAGCGGCCGGCCGGATCCCTGCCTCCGGTCACAAAGGCGGAGCTCGCCACCCGTCTGAAAGTGTGGCGCCTGCGGGACCATGGCCGGGTCGCCGAGATAGCCCACGCTCAGCGGGCCCTGACCGGGGAGCAGCGCTCGGCGATCGATGCGATCGGCAAGGACCGCAAGGCCTACGCGGCCTACGACCCGCCGTCGGCGGCCTTCTTCCCCTTGCTGCCCAGGGGAGGCGAGGATGTATCGCCGCTGGTGCCGTTCTTCGTAAGCGCCGCGGTGGCGGCGGATGGCAACGCTCCGAGGGCCGTCGCGGTGGTCAAGTTCCGCCATGTTCCCTACGATACGTTGGGTGTGGTCGCGGAAAAGATCGGTGGCCGCTGGCGCGTGATGTCGATCGTGTCGGTGGTCGATCACTGAAGAACAAGCAGAGGACGCGAACCGACGAACGCGATGGCCTTCTACGCCGCCGCCTGCCAGACCGATTTCCCGAATCCGAAGACGCGGACGGAAATTGCCTCGCACACCCAGCGCATGTGCGCGATCATCGAGCAGACGATCATCGGCTACGAGCCGTTTTTCGACGTGCGGCTGCTCGCCTTTCCCGAGTTCGCGCACGCCGCTCCGATCTACGAGACGGTGGCCCAGTTGCGCAAGCACCTTGCCGTGCCCGTTCCCAATGAACACACGACCGCCTACGAGCGCCTCGCGCGCAAGCACGGCTGCTACATCCAGACGGGAAGCTTCCTCGAGACCGACCCGGACTGGCCCGAGGCGGTGTTCAACACGACGGTGCTGATCGGACCAAAAGGCATCCTGCTCAAGTATCGCAAGGTGAACCCCTGGATACCGTGGGAAGTGCATGCGAGCCCGCACGACCTGCCCGGGTACGACCGCGATCCGTTTCCGGTCGCCGATACCGAGCTCGGCCGCATCGGGGTTGCCATCTGCTACGACTGGCTGTTTCCCGAAACGATCCGCCAGCTCGCATTCAATGGCGCCGAGATCCTGGTGCGCGTCTCGGCCTACATGGACCCCTGGGGAGCCACGCCGCCGATGGACTGGTGGACGCTGTTCAACCGCGCGCGCGCAGCGGAGAACACCGCGTACGTGGTCGCAGCGAACCAGGGCGCGCAATTTGGCAACTACCCGCCCTTCAGCTGGCCCGGCGGCAGCATGGTCGTCGACTATGACGGCAGGATCCTGGCGCAGGCCGATCCCGGCCCTGGCGAGAAGGTCGTCGTGGCGCCGATCGATGTGGCGGCGCTTCGGGCCGAACGAGCTCGCCGCGCCGGCCACGACATGCGGGCCCACTTGCGCAGCGAAGTGCACAGCTACCTGCGCACGACCTGGCTCGCGCCCGGCGGGCACAAACCCATCGAGAAGACCCGGATCGAGCGGCGCATCCGCGATGCAAAGCGCAAGCTGCCGAAATAGCGGCGCGCTGATCGCCGCGGCGCTGGCGCTCGCGCTCTCGCTAGGCGGATGCGGGCGTGGCGACGTGTCCAGCGCGAAGTCCGCCCCGCCGAGCGGAGCCGAGCTGGCGGAACTCGATCGCGGCGTCGGCCTGATGGGTCAGTTCGATTTCGCGGGCGCACATGACGTGTTTGCCGGCTTGGCCTCGCGGCATCCGGATTGGTACGAAGCGCGGTTCGACCTGGCGGTCGCGACGCTGAACCGGCAACAGGCGGGCGACGAGCGCGCGGCGGGCGAGCAGACCCGTGCGCTGCTGAAGGAGCGGCCGGACGATTTGCGGGCGCTGTACCTGCTCGGGCTGATGACGCTTCGCACCTCGCCCAAAGATGCCGAGCCGTTGCTGCGTCGGGTCGTCGACGGCGATCCGCATGACGCCTACGCAAAGTACTTCCTTGCCCAATCCCTGCTGTCCCAGGGGCGTGCCGATGCGGCGCTCGCCCTCTTCGATGAGGCGATTGCCCTGGATCCGCGACTGCGCAGCGCCCAGTACGGCGCATCGCAGGCGTTGTCGCGCCTGGCCCGTACGACCGAGGCCGCCGCGCGCCTGGAACAGTTTCAACTGCTGCGCAACAACCCGCTGGCCCGCCTGGCCGAGTTCAAGTACACGCGGATGGGCGCCAAGGCCGAGGCGATCAACGCGGCTCGAAGCGAGAGCCGTGCGCCTGCCCCAAGCGGCGCGCTGTTCGCCGAGCCGGTGCCGCTGCGTGCCGGGCCCGCGACTGTGACCCGGCCGGTCGCCTCGGCAGCCGACATCGACGGCGACGGACAGCTCGATCTGTTTCTTCCGGGGGGGCGCGGCGGCCGCAGCCAGGTGCTGCTGCGAGTCGGCGATCGATTCGAAGCCCATCCGGAGCATCCGCTGGCCCGGTTCGCCGACGTCGAATTCGCCGCCTGGGGCGATATCGACAACGACGGTTTGACCGACGTGTTGCTGTGCCGCTCGGGCACTTCGCCGCTGCTGGTCCGTCAAGCACCACGTGGCCGGTGGACGGCGGCGGACGTTCCCGCGCTCAGGCGACTGGGCGAGGCCCGCGACTGCCAGATCTTCGATGCCGACAATGACGGCAGCCTCGATATCTTCGTGGTGACGCGCGCCGGGGAGCGCGTGCTGCTGTCGAACAACGGCGATGCAGCGTTCCGCCCGTTGACGGATCGGCTGCCGCGGCCGGCCCGGGCCGACGATGCGATCCAGACGCTCGCGACCGACCTGGACAACGGGCGTCGACTGGCGCTGATCGTGCTTCACGCGCGCGGACCGCACGAGGTGCTGGAACAGGACGGCCTGTGGAACTGGCGATCCGCGCCCGGCTTCGATGCGTTCGTCCGAGAGCCGGCCCTGGCAGTGGTGGCGGCCGATCTGCAGGCGCGCGGAGAACCCGACCTGCTGACGCTGACGCCGGAATTCGCCGTGCGCCGCTGGACCAGGGGAAGCGATGGCTCATGGGCTGCGACCACGATCATCCCGAGAGCGAGCCCGCCCGACGGCGTACGCGCGCAGCTCGCCGCCGCCGATCTGGACGGCGATGGACGACCCGACCTCATCGTCACGTCCGGCCATGGCCTGTCGGCCTGGCGCCTGCGGGGGGCAACCGTCGAACGCATGTTCACGCTGACCGACGAGACGATGACCGCGTGGACGCTCACCACGCTCGACGACAAAGGCCCCGCGTTGATCATTCATCACCGGGACGGCTCGGTCTCGCTGCGCAGGCCGGGGCCTGGCCGGTTCGGCTACGCCCTGCTCACGCTGAGCGGGCGCGATGACAAGGCCACATCCTCCCGGTCCAACGCCTCGGGAATCGGCGCGCGCGTCGCAGCCCGGATCGAGGGCCGCTGGGTCGTGCAGGACAGCCTGCGGGACTCCTCGGGTCCGGGCCAGAGTCTCACCCCGATCGCCATCGGCCTGGGCGGAGCCCAAGCGATCGACTACGTGAGCATCGACTGGTCCGATGGAGTTTTCCAGACGGAGCTGGCCCTGGCCGGCGCGACCTCGCACCGGATCGCCGAGACCCAGCGCCAGCTGTCCAGTTGCCCGCTGGTGTTCGCGTGGAACGGCGATCGATATGCGTTCGTCAGCGACATCCTGGGCGTCGGCGGCATCGGTTATCTGCTGGCTCCAGGGCAATACGCGCCGCCGCGCCCGCGGGAGAATTTCCTGCTGCCCGATCTGGCGCTCCAGCGCAGGGACGGGCGCTACCTGATCAAGATCGGCGAGCCGATGGAGGAAGCGGCCTACATCGACTCCGTGCGACTGATCGCACACGACCTGCCGCCGGGCTGGAACGTGGTTCTGGACGAGCGCATGAGGGTCGGCGGCCCCGAGGTGACCGGCCAGCCGTTCTATTTCCGGCGAGAGGCCCTTCCGATCAAGGCGGTCAACGACCGGGGCGAGGACGTTACGGCTGTGCTGCGCGAAGCCGACGGGAAAGCCGCCGATCCCGGGTCGCGCGATGCGCGATTCATCGGGCGATTGGCCCGCGACCATGTGCTCACGCTCGAATTCGCGACCGACCTGGATGCCGCTCCGGGGCAGCCGCTATTGGTGGCCGACGGCTGGATCGAGTATCCGTATTCGCAAACGATGTTTGCGGCGTGGCAGGCGGGCGCGGACTATCGCGCACCCACGCTGGAGGCCAAGGGTTCCGATGGCCGCTGGCGCACGCTGCTCAAGGAGTTCGGCTATCCCGCCGGCATGCCGCGCAGGATGGCGATGCCCCTGCCCCGGCTGCCCGCGGGAACGCGCTCGCTTCGATTGCGCACGAACCAGGAAATCTACTGGGATCGTCTCTCGGTCGCGTGGGCCGAGCCGTCAGCGGCGGTGCAGCACGCGCTGCCGTTGGCGGCCGCCGAGGTCCGGCCGATGGGATTTCCGCGCCGCTCCACCGGTCCCCAGCGACAGCCGTCCTACGACCTTGGTCGAATCGCGCCGCTGTGGGACACCCGAATACAATCCGGCTTGTATACGGCATTCGGAAGAGTCGACGAGCTGGTCGCCGACGATGACGACGCGCTGGCGATCATCGGGCCGGGAGAGCAGGTTCATCTCGAGTTCGAGGCCGCGCTCCCCCCGCTGTCGCAGGGGTGGTCCAGACGGTTCGTGCTCGAGACGCACGGATGGGCCAAGGACATGGATCTGTACACCCGCGACGGCGATTCGATCGCTCCGCTTCCGGTGACCGGAAAGGATGCCGCGCGTCGCGACCGGCTCAACAACAAGTACAACACGCGGTTCGCGTCGGGGCGCTAAGCGGTCTGGTCCGGGCCGCGGTGTCGAAGGAGGAGGAGCGGAAAGATGGGACTGCAAGACCCGGTCGAGGCGGGCGCCGCCGGTCGTGCCAGGATCCGCTACGTTCCGGCCGTCGGACCCCGGCTGAGAAAGCTGCTGCTCGTCGTCTTCGTGCTGTTCGCCCTGCTCGCCGTCGACTCGGTGTACCTGGGCACGATCACGTGGTTCGAATGGTGGTCCGGCAACACGCTGCAGGACTACTTCTACCAGGTCGTGTTCCTGCTTCACCTGGTGCTCGGATTCCTGATCATCGCTCCGGTCATCGTCTTCGGCCCGCTGCATTTCCGCAATGCGTGGAAGCGTCCCAACCGCCGCGCGGTCGGCGCCGGCATCGCGCTGTTTTCCACCGCGCTCGTGCTGCTGCTCTCGGGAATCGCGCTGACCCGCCTCGGCTTGTTCGACCTGAAGGACCCGGCGTTGCGCAACGGCACGTACTGGGTGCACGTGATATCGCCGCTCGCGCTTGCGTGGCTTTACGTGCTGCACCGCCTGGCGGGCAAGCGGATCAACTGGAAGCTGGGATGGCGATGGGCCGCGTTCGCGGCAGCGTTCGCCGGCGTCATGCTGCTGATCCAGGCGCAGGATCCGAGGCACTGGAACCAGAAGGGGCCGGCGTCCGGAGCACAGTATTACTCGCCGTCGCTGGCGCGCACCGCCACCGGCAATTTCATTCCCGCCAGGACGCTGATGATGGATTCCTATTGCCGGGAATGCCACAAAGACACCTACGAGAAGTGGGACCATAGCGCCCATCGCTTCAGCTCGTTCAGCAACCCGGCGTACCTGTTCTCGGTGCGCGAGACCCGGCGCGTCGCCATGCAGCGCGACGGCAACGTGCACGCCTCCCGCTGGTGCGCCGGCTGTCACGACCCGGTGCCGTTTTTCTCCGGGGCTTTCGAGAGCGACCGGTTCGACGACCCCAACTACGACATCGGCAAGGATGCCCTGGCAGGGGCTGGCATCACCTGCACGACCTGCCATGCGATCACGAATATCAATTCGACCCGCGGCAACGCCGACTTCACGATCGAGGAGCCGCTGCACTACCCCTTCGCCTTCAGCGACAAACCGATCTTGAAATGGGTGAACCGCCAACTGGTCAAGAGCAAGCCGGCGTTTCACAAGAAGACGTTTCTGAAGGACCTTCATCGCAGTGCCGAGTTCTGCTCAAGCTGCCACAAGGTCCACCTGCCCGAGCAGTTGAACCACTACAAGTGGGTGCGCGGGCAGAACCACTACGACACCTACTTCCTGAGCGGCGTGTCGGGCTACTTCGCGCAGTCGTTTTATTACCCGCCGGCGGCCACACACCGGTGCAGCGCCTGCCACATGCCGCTGACGGGCTCGGACGACTTCGGTGCACGTCGCTTCGACGACTCGGGGCTCCTAAAGGTCCACGATCACCAGTTCCCCGCTGCCAACACGGCGCTGCCGCAGCTGCTGAATTACCCCGGCTGGGTGAACCAGGCGCACCTGAAATTCCTGGACGGGGTGGTGCGGGTGGACCTGTTCGGCCTCAAGACCGGTGGCAACATCGACGGGGAGCTTGCGGCGCCGCTGCGTCCGGCCGTCCCGGTGCTCGAGCCCGGCCGGCGTTATCTGCTCGAAACGGTGATTCGCACCGTCAAGATGGGGCACCCGCTGACTCAGGGGACGGCGGACTCCAACGAGCTGTGGATGGACGTCGTGCTGAAAAGCGGCGATCGGATCGTGGGCCGCAGCGGCGGGATGGACGCCGACGGCGCGGTCGACCCGTGGTCGCATTTCGTCAACGTCTACATGCTCGATCGCGACGGCAACCGGATCGACCGCCGCAACCCCCAGGACATCTTCACGCCGCTCTACAACAACCAGATACCGCCCGGCGCGGCCGACGCCGTGCACTTCGCGTTCACCGTGCCGCGCGGCCTGAAGGCTCCGATCGAGGTCGAGGTTCGGCTGCAGTACCGCAAGTTCGACGCGACCTACGTCAAGTACTTCAAGGGCGATCCCGGCGCGAAGGATGCGCTGCCGGTGGTCACGCTCGCGACCGACCGCATCACCTTTCCGGTCAAAGGCGTCGCGAGCGCGGCGGACAATCCGCCTTCCAGGGTGGATCCGTGGCAACGCTGGAACGACTACGGCATTGGCCTCCTCCGCAAGGGCGGACGCGGCGAGCTTCGCCAGGCCGAAGCAGCGTTCGCCGAGGTCGAGAAGCTGGGGCGCGGTGATGGCGCGCTCAACCGGGCCCGGGTACAGCTGCGCGAAGGCAGGCTCGACGATGCGGCCGCCTCGCTGGAGCGCGCGGTCCGGGCGAAGGTGCCGGCCTATCCCTGGTCAGTGACCTGGTTCAGCGGGCTGGTCAACAAGCAGAACGGGCGGCTCGACGAGGCGCTTCGCAATTTCGAGGACGTCGTCGCGACCCACTTTGCCGAAGCGCGCAAGCGCCAGTTCGACTTCGGCAAGGACTACATCGCGCTCGATGAGCTGGGCCAGACGCTGATGGAGCGCGCCAAGCAGGAACGTGGTCCGCAGCGCAAGGCCGAGCGCGAAAGGCTGCTGCTGCAAGCGGCCTCGTGGTTCGAAAAGACCCTCCTTCTGGACTCGGAGGACCTGTCGGCGCACTACAACCTGGCCCTGATCCATACGGAGGTCGGCAACGAAAAGCGCGCGGCCGAGGAACGCGCGCTCTACACACGCTACAAGCCGGACGACAACGCCCGCGACACCACGGTCGCCCTGCACCGTCTGCGCAATGCCGCCGCCAATCACGCCGCGGAGGCTGTGGTGATCTACGACTTGCAGCGCGAGGGGCGCTACCTTGCCGACGTCGGCCCGATCCTGAAGCCGGTGGTGTCGATCGCCGCCAACGCCGCCGATGAGCAACCGCCCCCCTCCTCCCGCTGAGGGGGAGACCGACGAATACGTCGATGCGGACGACCGCCGCATCGGCGTCGCGTTCCGCCGTTCGATCTGGATCATCGGGGCCGTTGCGCTGGCGGGGCTGCTTCTGTATCTCGGGACGCACCGCCCGCAGCCGGCGGCACCGTTCACCGAGGCCAAAGTCCAGGCGCCGGCCGCGCCCGAGCGCGCCGCCGTCGCCGCGCCCGCCGCCCGCTTTGCCGACGTCACCGAGGCCTCCGGGATCGATTTCGTTCACCACAACGGAGCCTACGGGGAGAAGCTGCTGCCCGAAACGATGGGCGGCGGCGTCGCGGTCATCGATGTGGCCAATGACGGCCGCGCAGACCTTCTGTTCGTCGATTCGGGCAGCTGGCCCTGGAAGGCCGCGCAGCCTCGATACCCGACCCTGAAGCTCTACCGCAACGACGGCCATGGCCGTTTTCACGACGCGACCGCGGGCTCGGGGCTCGAGTCCGTGCGGTTGTACGGGATGGGCGTGGCCATCGGGGACTTCGACAACGATGGCTACGACGACATCGTTGTCACCGGCGTCGGCGGAATCCGCCTTTTGCGCAACCTGGCCGGAACCGGGCGTTTCGAGGACGTCACGCGCCGGGCGGGCATCGGGTCCGCTCCGCAGGACTGGAACACGTGTGCCGCCTTTGTCGATTTCGACAACGACGGGCTGCTGGACCTGTTCGTGTGTCGATACGTCCGCTGGTCACCCGATATCGACCGCCAGATGGATTTTCGGATGACCGGGATCGGGCGCGCCTACGGACCGCCGAACTCGTTCGAGGGTTCGTATCCGCGCCTGTTCAGGAACAACGGCAACGGGACTTTCACCGAGGTCAGCGAGAAGGCCGGGTTGCGGGTGGTCAATCCGGCCACCGGCAAGCCGATTGGTAAATCGCTCGGCGTGCTGCCGATCGATCTGAACGGCGATGGCTGGATGGATCTGGTGGTCGCCAATGACACGGTCCGCAATTTCCTGTTCCTGAACCGGCACGACGGCACCTTCAAGGAAGCGGGCGCCGAGAGCGGAATCGCCTACGACGTGAACGGCAACGCCCGGGGAGCGATGGGAATCGACGCCGCGTATTACCGCAACGACAGGGACCTGGCCGTCAATATCGGCAACTTCGCCAACGAGATGTCCGCCCTGTACGTCGGCGGCGGCGCGACGCCGCGCTTCGAAGACCTGGCCATCGTGGAAGGCATCGGCGCCCCGACGCGGCAGAACCTGACCTTCGGCGTGCTGTTCTTCGACTACGACCTGGACGGACGGCTCGACCTGTTCCACGTCAACGGGCACATCGAGGACCAGATCAACAAGGTCCAGTCGAGCCAGCAGTACGCGCAACCGATGAAACTCTTCTGGAATTGCGGTGCGGCTTGTCAGCATTCCTTCGTGGAGGTGCCGGCCGCGCAGGCCGGCGCGCTTTCGAAGGCGATCGTCGGGCGCGGAGCCGTTTACGCGGACCTTGACGGCGATGGCGACCTGGACCTGGTCGTCACGCAGATCGCCGGCCCCGCGCTGGTGCTACGCAACGACCAGGCCTCGGGCAACCATTGGCTGCGGGTGCGCCTGCAGGGCAGCGGCAAGGTCAATCGGGATGCGATCGGCTCATCGGTGGAGCTGACCGCCGGCGCAGTGACCCAGCGCAGGCAGGTGATGCTCGCCCGGGGCTACCTGTCGCAGGTGGAGCGCACACTGACTTTCGGCCTCGGCAAATCGGCCGGCGTGCAACGACTGGCGGTTCACTGGACCGACGCGACGACGCAAGAGGTTGCGGTATCGCAGGTGGACCGCGAGATTCGTATCACGAAGCCGGCGGCGCCTTAGCGAGTTGCGCCGCCGGACTGCGCGGCTGGAACACCGGATCGTCCGCTGCCCACCCCTCACGCGCAGGCTTGTGTTGTTCGTAGCGGGCGAGGTTTCGCTGCAGGAAGGGCTTCCTGCTCTCCCCGCCCGTGTGTTCGAAGACGATGATGGTCTCCCTTTGCAGCACCACCGCTTGCTCGAAGCCTCCTGTTTCAGCCATGGCCATGGCGTAGGTCTGCCCCACATCGGGATTTCGCGTGGACTCGAACAGCGCTTTGGCCAGCTGCAGCGCCCGTGGGCCATCCCGAACCGCGGTTTCGGGTGCAGTCGCCAGTATCCGCGCGAGGATGTTGATGATCTCCGGATCACCGGGATGGGCCTTCAGCGCGGACTCGAGAACCTTGCGCGCCTCGCCGTAGTGCCCGACCTTCACATTCGCCATGGCCAGTGACACCTGCATGCGCAGCGAATCGGGCGACTGCGCGAGCGCCTGCCGGTAAAGCGCAGCAGCATCCGCAGCGAGGCCGTTACGCATCTCTGCATCGGCAAGGTAGACGCGCGCCTGCAAGTTGCCTGGATCGCGCTCCAGGGCGGCTCGGTACTGTTGCATCGCGAGCTCGTTGAGCCCCTGGCGGTCCAGGACCACGGCAAGGCTGAAATGGGCCAGCGCGTTCGTATCATCGATTGCCAGCGATTCCGAAAGTCGACGCTGAGCCTCATCGACGCGGCCGAGGTTGGCGAGCGAAATGCCCAGATTTGCAATGGCATCTGCATTCGTCGGGTCGGCTTCTACCGCGGCTCGAAATTCAAGCTCGGCCAAGTCGAACCGTCCCGCTTTACCCAATCGCTGCCCTCGGCGAACGCGCGTGCGTGATGCGGCGACTTTCGCATCCAAAGCTTCCGCCAGCGGATCCACAATCCCGGGCTCCACGCCATTGACGGCATACTGGCGGAGGTTTTGCTCGGCCTTGGCGCCGTCGCCCAGTCCGCGATATGCCATCGCCAGAGGCTGTCGCAAGCGCGTGGAGGCCGGCGACAATTTGAGTGCCCCCTCCAGGTACTCGACTGCTTCCTTGTATTGATGCGTGGCAAGCGCAACCTTGCCGAGTCCGGTCAGGGCGGCCGCCCGCGCATCGCCGTCGGACTCGAGCTTCTGGTACATCGTGCGCGCCTTGTCAAAGTTGCCGTGTTGCAAGTACACCTCGCCCAGCGAGAACAAGGTCGGACTGTCCCGGCCATCGATTGCCAGCGCCGCCTCGAATTCGCTGATCGCCTCGGGCGCTCTGCTCGCGTCGTTGTAGAGATGGCCGAGCAGGTACGGCCAGCGCTTGTCGGCGGGCGCGAGCGCGCGTGCATTGACGTAAGCGGCTTCGGCGGGTGGCACCAGGCTCTGGGCCTGATACGTCATGGCAAGCTCGCCGTACGCCTCGGCCAGCTGGGCCGATTTGGGCTTGCCCTGGGCCACGCGATCGAATTGCGCCTGTGCGCGCGCCACCGCAGAGCGCACCGACGGCTCCAGATCGGTCGTGTTCACGAGCGGCAACGGCCGCAGCTCGCGCCTGGGTTCAGGGCAGCCGCCCACGAATGCCGCGATCACCCCGATGCACGCGACGAGCATCGAGCGCCGTGCCGTCCTCATTTTTTGGATTCCTTGAGCCCGTCGCTCTGGACGAGCGTGGTGTACTGGCGCAAGGGCGGCACCGGAAAGGCTTCGCTGCGGCCATCCGGCCAGTGCACCGTGAGACTCTGGATCTGAGGCGTGTCGCCCAGGCCCACCAGAATGCGCGGGTCGTTGGCCGACAGATAGCTGCCGTCGGCACGTACGCGACGCCGGAGTGTCGGCGCGCCCTGGCGCCTGATCTCGACCGTCGCGCCGTACGCGTCCCGCTTGCCAACCAGCAGCCGCAAGCCCAGCCAGGGCTTGGCACTGCCCATCCTGTTCAGGATCACGCGCAGTGAGCCGTTGTTGTTGCTGACGACCAGGTCGGTGCTGCCGTCGTTGTCCAGGTCGCCAGCGGCAAGGCCCCGTCCGACTTCCACGAGCTGGAACACCGCGCCGGCCGAAGCGGTCGTCTCCTCGAAATGGCCGTTGCCGAGGTTGTGAAACAGCTGCTTCCTCTGTTGCAGCGGATAGGGATCCTGCGGCGTCTTGAGCTCCTCGATCAGATGCACGGCGCCGTTGACGGCGACGATGTCAAGCCATCCGTCGTTGTCATAGTCGAAAAACACCGTGCCGAATCCCGTGAAGGGGATGCTCGGTGCCGCGACCCCCGTCTCGACGCTGCGATCCTCGAAATAGCCTGTGCCGCGGTTGACGAACAGCGTGCTCTTCTCGCGCGTCAGGTGGGTCAGGAAGATATCCTCGGTGCCGTTGCCGTCGAGGTCAGCGATGTCCACTCCCATCCCCGCCTCGGCGACGCCGTCCGCGTTGACCGCGCAGCCGCGTAGGTCGGCTTCGTTCTTGAAAGTCCCGTTCTTCTGGTTGATCCACAGTTGGTTGGGATTGCCGTCGTTGGCCACGTAGATGTCCGGCCAGCCGTCGCCATCGAGGTCCACTGCCATCACGCCCAGGCCCGCTCCGAATGCGCGCGTGATACCCGACTTCACCGATACGTCCTCGAACGTGCCGTCGCCGCGGTTGTGGTAGAGAACCCCCGGCACCGGCTTGTACGCCGACGGGGCGCAGTAGTCGCGCGCGCTCGTGCTCGCATAGCACTTCCGATTGCCCTCAATCCGGTAGTCGACGTAATTGGCGACGTACAGGTCGAGAAGGCCGTCCCGATCGTAGTCGACGAACGTCGCGCTGGACCCCCAGTGCCCGTTGCCGGCCACGCCGGCCTGCCGGGTCACATCGGTGAACGTACCATCGCAGTTGTTCCGGAACAGCTGATTGGGCGCGCCGAAATGCGTGATGAAGACATCGGCGCAGCCGTCGTTGTTGTAATCGCCGATCGCGACCCCCATCCCATAGCCATGCGAACACAGTCCGGAGGCTTCGGTGACATCGGTGTACTTCAGGGTTCGCGTGCCATCCGGATTCACCACCAGGTCGTTTCGATACAGCCGGGCCGTACACGACTGCTGGGGTGCCTTGGCGTTGCTGCCGGGTCCGAGCGCAGCGCCCTGCATCACCAGGATGTCGAGCTTTCCGTCATTGTTGTAGTCGAAAACGGCTACCCCCGAGCCGATGATCTCCGGATAGTAGAACTCGCCGTTCCTGCCGTTGAAGTGCTGGAACCGGATTCCGCTCGATTCCGTCGCGTCGACGAAGAGCTCCTGAGCAGGCGCCACCTTTGCAGCTTGGGGAGCGTTCTTGTCCGGTGCGCAGGCGCAAAGGGCTCCTGCGGCGAAGATCCCGGCGAGCAAGCGTCGGAGCCACATCTCGACAATTAAAACGATGAATGTGTTTGATTATAGGGACGGGGCTCGGGCAGCCCGCGCGGGAGCGGATACAAGGCGGTGCAGCACCGGTGCCGCGATACCACAGAATCGCGAATGTCTCCATTCGACCAAGGTCTAAGCGGTCGCGCTGCCCAAATCGATTCGCGCGAAGAGGCTTTTCTGCATCGCAATATCTCTCGCCACCCACATCGCGGCGCGTGGTGAGAATAAGATCCGATTGCGCAGTGACAGCCGCTTCCGCCGCCCGATGGCCGTGGTGCCACGCGGGCGGCCCATAAGAGCGGCTCGACATCGACGCGTTGCGCTCGGTGTCGACGGGAGGAGGTGCGCAGGTGCTCACGAGTTGGACGCTGTTCGCTTTTTCCACGGGTTACGTCGCGATACTTTTCGCGGTTGCCTACGCCGGCGACCGTCGCGCGCGCATCCTTGGCCCACCGGCACGCAAGCCGTGGGTCTACAGCCTGGCCCTGTGTGTCTACTGCACTTCCTGGACGTTCTACGGAGCCGTCGGACGCGCCGCCAGCAGTGGTTGGGACTTCCTGCCGATCTACCTCGGACCGGTGCTCGTGTTCGTGTTCGGCGCACCGCTGCTGCAGCGGATCATCCGGATCTCCAAGCGCCATAACATCACCTCGATTGCCGACTTCATCGGCGCCCGCTATGGCCGCCACCAGGCGATCGCGATGCTGGTGACCGCGATCGCGGTGGTTGGAGTTCTGCCCTATATCGCGCTCCAGCTGAAAGCTGTCTCGTTCGGATTCGACCTTCCGATGGGAGCGTCGGCGGACGGTTCGCACCTGGTGGACAGCGCGTTGACGATCGCCATGATGCTGGCGGCGTTCGCGATCCTGTTCGGAACGCGCGACCTGGTGAGCACGGAGAACCACCACGGGATGGTGCTGGCGATCGCATTCGAGTCGCTGGTCAAGCTCGCGGCATTTCTGGCAGTGGGGCTGTATGCCGTGTACGGCCTTCGAAACGGCATAGCAGACGCCTACGGCCATGCCCTGGCGCTGCCGCAGGTCGCGAGCCGCACCAGCGAGCCGTTATGGAGAATGGGTTTCGTATCCCAGACGCTGCTCGCGGCCATCGCGATCATCTGCCTGCCCAGGCAGTTCCACGTTGCCGTGGTCGAGAACACCGTCCTTTCGGATCTGCGCACGTCTCGCTGGGTCTTCCCCGCGTACCTGGCGATCATCAGCGTCTTCGTGTTGCCGATCGCCGCCAGCGGCCTGGAGCGATTTGCCGGCCTTTCGGTGCCGGCCGACACGTTCGTGCTCGCGCTGCCGCTGGCCGGAAACCATGCGGTCCTGGCGCTCGGCGCTTACCTGGGCGGATTCTCGGCCGCGACCGGCATGGTCATCGTGGAAACGATCGCCCTCTCGACGATGATCTGCAATGAAATCGTGATGCCGCTGCTGCTGCGATCCAATCGCTTCGGGCGGCTTCCGGGCCAGGACCTGTCCGGCCTGATCAAGATGGTCCGGCGCGTCGCGATCGTGGTGATCATCGCGCTCGCGTACGGGTACTTCCGCCTGTTCACCGGGCCAGGCACGCTGGCGCAGATCGGTCTGCTGTCGTTCGCGGCCGTCGCCCAGTTCGCGCCCAGCCTCGTCGGCGGCGTCGTGTGGAGAGGCGGGCGCTATCACGGCGTGGTGACGAGCCTCGTCGTGGGATTCGTCGTCTGGGCCTACACGCTGCTGATGCCCGCACTGTTGCTCGCCAACGGGAGCCACCTGGAGATCCTGCGCGACGGACCGTTCGGTATCGACTGGCTGCGACCCGAGGCGCTGTTCGGCGTGTCCGGGATGGATCCGCTCACGCACGGCGTCCTCTGGAGCCTGTCGCTCAACCTGGCGTTCTATGTCGGCGTCTCGCTGTTGAGATCGCCCGGACTTCGGGAGCGGCTACAGGCCGCCAAGTTCCTGGACGACGCGGTGGGACCTGAAGCGCCCAAACGCGGCCTGCCTCGTATCTCGGCCACGATCGGCGACCTCCAGGAACTGGTCGAGCGCTTTCTCGGGGCCGAGCGCACAACGGTGTCGTTTGCCGAGTACGCTTCCCGGGTCGGACGAGGAGCACTCGATCGCGGAGATCACGCCGATCCGGAGTTTGCGCGCTTCGTCGAGCACCTGTTGGCGGGCGTGCTGGGTACGTCGAGCGCGCGCCTGGTGCTCGGAACCACGCTGCGCGGCCGCGACATGCAGCCGGAAGACGTGGTCCGGCTTCTGGACGAAACCTCGCACGCGATCCAGTTCAACCGGGAGCTGCTGCGCGCCGCGCTCGAGAATCTGTCCCAGGGGGTCAGCGTCGTCGACGCCGACCTGTGCCTGGTCGCGTGGAATCAGCGTTATCAACAGCTGTTCGAATATCCGGACGGCATGGTGGCCGTGGGCCGGCCGATCGAAGACCTGATCCGGTACAACGCCAAGCGCGGCTGGGTGGTATCGGCCGATGTCGATGCGGCCGTCGCGCGGCGCCTGGCCCACATGCGCGCGGGCAAGGCGCACTCTCACGAGCGGGAGCTGCCGGACGGGAAGGTCCTGGAGATTCTCGGCAATCCGATGCCGGGCGGCGGATTCGTGACCAGCTATTCCGACGTCACCGCGTACAAGCGCGCACAGCGCGCGCTCCAGGAGGCGAATGAGACGCTCGAGGATCGGGTTGTGCAACGCACCGGCGAGCTGACGGCACTCAACTGCGAGCTGGCCGAGGCCAAGATTTCGGCCGATAAGGCCAACGAGGCGAAGACGCGCTTTCTCGCTACGGCATCGCACGACCTGGTTCAGCCGATGACCGCAGCGCGCCTGTTCATCTCGTCGGTCGACCGCTCTCAACTGCTGCTCTCCAGCGCCGCGCTGGTGGGCCAGGCCGAAGCGGCGCTGGTCGCGGCCGAGAACCTGCTGGGCGGCCTGCTCGATATCTCCCGCCTGGACGCGGGCGCTCAAGAGGCGCGCCTGGAACACTTTGCCCTGGCTCAAGTGGTCAAGCCCCTGGCGGCCGAATTCACCGTGATCGCCCGCGACCGAGGATTGCAGCTGCGGACCGCCAATTACGAGCACGTGGTCTACTCGGATCCGCAGTTGCTCAGGCGCGTGCTGCAGAACTTCCTGTCCAACTCGATGCGCTACACGCGGCGCGGCAGCGTGCTGCTCGGCTGCCGGCGTCGGGGCGATGCGCTGTACATCGAGGTGTGGGATTCCGGCCGCGGCATCCCGGAGGAGAAGCAAAGGGAAATCTTCGAGGAATTCCGTCGCCTGGACGACTACGACGACGGGCAGGAACGCGGGCTGGGCCTGGGCCTGGCGATCGCCGACCGGATCGCGAAAATGCTCGGGCACCCCCTGTTGGTGCGGTCGTGGCCGGGACGCGGCAGCGTGTTCGCGATCTGCGTACCGATCGGGGACCAGGCCGCGGTTTCGTTGCCGCGCCCCGCCGTCCACGATCTTGCGGAAAGCCGGCTGGCAGGCCGCCGTGTTCTTTGCATCGAGAACGAGCCCGCGGTCCTGGCCGGCATCGAAGCCCTGCTGTTGAGCTGGGGTTGCCACACGGTGGCCGTGCGCGATCGCGAGGCGGCGATGAAGTGGGTGCGCAAGGGCGAAGCGGTTCCGGACGTCATGCTGGTCGACTACCATCTGGACCGCGGCGACAGCGGCCTCGACCTGGCCGAGGAGATGCAGGGGCTGTGGGGCAGCCGCCTGCCCAGCATCGTGATCACGGCCGATCACACGCAAAGCGCCCAGACGGCGGCAAGCGCGCGCGGTTGCCACATACTGCGCAAGCCGGTCAAGCCTGCCGCGCTGCGCGCCGTGATGAACAGCGTGCTGGCCTAGCCATCGTCGTCGAGAGCGCGGAGTTCAGGTCGGTCGCCCGTCTGCATCAGGCGTTGCGCAAGCACGGCCGCCTGGGTCCGGCGTTCGATTCCCAGCTTGCGCAGGATCCCGGTGATATGAGCCTTCACCGTCGCCTCGGTGATGGCCAGATGGGCGGCGATGTACTTGTTGCTCTGACCCTCGGCCAGCATCACCAGCACCTTGAGTTGCTGGGGCGTCAAGGTCGACAGCCGGCGCGCCTGCTCGCGGTCCTGTTCCTCTGCCTTCGAACGGCGTTCGGGAAGGGGCGGCGCGCAGATTCCACCGTCCAGGACCGCGCGGAGGGACTCGCCGATCGTTTCGATGCTGGCCGACTTCGGGATGAACCCGGACGCGCCGAAGTCCAGGGTCCTTTGCACCACGCACGGATCCTCCGAAGCCGAAACGACGACGATCGGTACCGTCGGGTACTCCGCCCTCAGGTAGAGCAGCGAGGAAAGTCCCCTCGCCCCGGGCATCCGCAGATCCAGCAGGACCATGTCGGAGTCTGGATGATTGGCAATCGCAGCCTGCAGCGCATCGAGCGACGACACCTCGATGATCTGCGCGCCGGCTATCTGGCGTCCGACGACTTCCCTGAGGGCGGCACGAAACAATGGGTGGTCATCTGCGATGATCAGTGTCGGCTGCGTCATGCCCTTCCCTCTCCGGGGCGATTCTAGCGACGCGTGCGGGGAAGGGATATTCCACTTTCGTCGAATACGGCCCGCCGGCCTTTCGCGTGAAGGTCGCTGCAGCCCGATCAAGATCAGGGGCGACTACGCTTGCACACCGATGCGGTGCAGCGGCTCGAACTGGGCGAAGAACTGGCCGGTACCGTTCGATGATGCGGAATCGAGATACAGAGTGGCCAGTTTCAGGCGACCGGCTGCCTGCAACTGCGCCCCTTCGATCATGGAATGAAAGCTCTCGCCGCCCAGGAGTCGATGTGTCACTGTGACGTACAGGCGCGACAGCACTGCGTCGCGCAGCATCGTCTCGAGCATGCGCGGTCCAGCCAGCAGGAACGCGCTCCGGAAGCCCTTTTGTGCAAGCGCGTCAACCAGCGGCCTGCCCTCGACGTACGCTCCTGCGCCGGCAATGACGACCTCGCGGCCTTCGCGCTCGAGCTGGCGCCGCCGCGCTGCGTCGCTCTGGCTTCCGGTTGCGATGAAGACTTGCTGTTGATACCGCCCGGTCGAATCGGGCAAAGTGAAATCCAAACTGGCGCTCGCGATGCAAATTGCGGGCTGCGGAGGCAAGCCATGCGCCTGTCGCCACGAGGCGAGATCCTGATGACCGGGTACGGTGCCGACCTGCAGGATATCGTCCAAGCGCTTCTGAGCGATCGCGCGCACGTATCCGCCGTGCGTGACAAGACAGTCGGCTTGCGCGTGCAATTCGAGCAACAAACGCAAGTCGCTGTCGCTCGTCAGCTCCTCCGGCAGACGGCTCTCCCCGCTCGCCGCGTCGCGCAGTGCAATCCGCCCGTCGAGACTGGTGACGAAGTCGCCATAAACAAAAGGCAGTCCGGGAAGACCTAGCTCGTGCAGGCGATGGGCGAGGTACAGCCCTCGCAGCGGGGTCTCCTGCACTTGTGGATAGAGCTGCAGAAGGGTCGTTGCCACGGGCCAATTTTATCGCGGGAATGCCGTCCGCCTTCAGGCTAAGATAGGACTATCCCGGACCTGAGCGTGGTGCCAAACTGCCATCGGCGCACGTGAATCGCGCTTACGTGTACGTAGCCGCGACCGCAATCGCGTACGGCTCCGGCCCGGCATTCGCGATGCCGCCATCCCTGGTCCGAGATCTTGGCCTTACCGGGATGGTGCGTGTTTGCCAGTACAGCGACCGCAATCTCTACACCGTAGAGTCCGACCGACGGTGCCCGGTGCAGATTGCTGACCCGGGCTCTGAGGCGAGATTGGCGCCGGCAACCATCGGGCATTGCTTGGGTTACGGCGGACCGGGAGGCCCTTGCAGCACGGGACCTGGCGGGGGATTGAGTGCCGAACCAGCAGGGGGACTTTCCACCGGCCCTGGCGGTGGCCTTTCCGCTGGGCCTGGCGGCGGATTATCAACTGGCTCCGGTGGCGGAATGAATTCCGGACCAGGTGGAGGATTAAGTACTGGACCTGGGGGTGGACTGTCGACCGCACCCGGTGGCGGGCTCTATCCCGGTCCTCGCACGGGACAAGAGGGAGAATACAAAGGCCCCTGGGGACCGTGTATCACAGGCGCAGCCACAATCGAGTGGCTTCGGTGGAACTGCCCCAATCGCCGCTGAGTGGCAGGTCAGGTTCGATTGCTCTGCGCGAGCCATCCGGAGATCTTACGGCCGCGTGGCTCACGCTCGCTTAAGCTGAGCCGGATCGACCGGCAGCTTGCGAAGGCGCTTGCCCGTGGCGGCGAAGATCGCGTTCGTGACCGCGGGGACGATGGAGGACGTTCCCGGCTCGCCCATCCCACCGGGGGGTTCGGTGTTGCGCATGATGTGCACCTCAATGGCGGGCGCCTGGTTCATGCGCAGAACCTGGTAGGTGTTGAAGTTGGTCTGTTCGACGCGCCCGCCTTTCAGGGTGATTTCTCCGAAAAGCGCGGCAGAGATTCCGAAGATCACGGCACTCTGGACTTGTGCCTGGACGGTGTCGGGATTGACGGCGGTGCCGCAATCGACCGCAGTGACGACGCGCCGGACACGAACATCTCCATCCCTCGACACCTCGACTTCGACAACGTGCGCCATATAGTTCGCGAAGGCGAACTGGACGGACACACCACGGCCGACCCTTTCAGGCAACGGCTGTCCCCAGCCGGCCTTTTCCGCGGCAAGCTTGAGGACGGCTTTGGCGCGAGGCGTCTTGTCGAGCAGGGCCAGCCGATAGGCAACCGCATCCTGCTTCGCCGCCGCCGCCAGTTCGTCCATGAAGCTTTCGGTCACGAAGGTATTGTGCGACGGCCCGACGCTGCGCCAGAAGGCAGTCGGAATGCCCGCAGGTTCCACCTGCAGATACTCGACGTGCAGGTTCGGCAGCGCATAGGGCAGATCAATCGCAGCCTCGGTGGTGTCGGGGTCGAGGCCATTTTTAAAAAACGGAGGGGCCCAGCGGGCGATGACCGAGGAGCCCGCGAAGCGATGGTTCCAGGCGACCGGCATCCCTTTGCCATCGAGTCCGGCGGACATTCGGTCGAAGAAAAGGGGCCGGTACATATCGTGCTGGATGTCTTCTTCGCGCGTCCAGACGACCTTGACCGGACTGTCCACGTGCATCGCGATCTGGACCGCACGGGTAACGCCGTCAACCTCGAGGCGGCGACCAAACCCGCCACCCAGCAGATGGTTATGGACCACCACCTTCTCCAAAGGCAGTCCGGTGGTTTTCGCGGCAGCGGCCTGGACTCTTGCCATGACCTGGGTGCCGACCCAGACTTCGCAGCTGTCCTTGCGAACATGAACGGTGCAGTTCATCGGCTCCATGGTCGCGTGCGCGAGGAACGGAACCTGGTAGGTCGCCTCGACCTTGGTGACGGCGCTCGCCATGGCCGCGTTGACATCGCCAATATTCTGCGCAACCGGCCCCGAATTGAGCGTCGCCTTTTCCAGCTCGGCCACGATGTCGGCGGTGGTGAGTTTGGCGTGCGGACCGTCGTCCCATTCGATCACCAGCGCCGCCAGCCCTTTCTTCGCAGCCCCCATGTGGTCGGCCACGACGGCAACCGCGTCGTCGAGCCGCACGATCTGCCGCACGCCCTTGACGGCCTTGGCCGCCGCATCACCCACGCTCTTCACACGACCGCCGAAGACGGGCGATTGCGCAAGGGTCGCGATCTTCACCCCCGGCGGCCGAACGTCGATGCCATAGACGGCCGTTCCGTTGACCTTGCCCGGTGTGTCCAGGCGCTTGGCCGGGGTGCCGATGAGCTTGAAATCCTCCGGTCGCTTGAGCGCCACCTTCTCAGGAACGGGCAGCTGTGCCGCATCGCCGGCAAGAGCGCCATATTTGATCCTGCGCGCGCTCGCCTGGTGAACGACCTCGCCGTGCTCTGCGTGACACGAGGTAGGATCCACCTTCCAGCGCTTTGCCGCCGCAGCTATCAGCATGACTCTGGCAGTTGCGCCGGCCTGGCGCAGTGGCTGCCACGCCGCGCGCACCGCGTTCGAGTTGCCAGTGGCCTGCAGCCCGCCCAGCAAGGGGTTACCGTAGAGCTTCTCGTTGGGCGGAGCATGTTCCAGGCGCACCTGACTCAAGGCCACCTCCAGTTCTTCCGCGATGAGCATGGATATGGACGTGTAGGTGCCCTGGCCCATCTCCACATAAGGCATGACCAGCGTCACCAACCCGTCGGTGCCGATTCGAATGAAGGCGTTGGGCGCAAAGCTGCCTGACCCGGCCGCCGTGGCGTCCCTGAGGAACGTGGGCAGACCAAAGCCGAGCATCAGCCCGCCGCCGGCAGCGATACCAGCCTTGAGGAAGATTCGACGGGATCTGTTCGTGCGCGCAGAGTCCTGGTGGTCAGCGGCGATAGACTGATCGAAGACCATGTCAGCCCTCCTTCCCGGTCGCCGCGGACGGCTTTGCAGCGTGTTTGATGGCTTCACGAATTCGGACGTAGGTGCCGCAGCGGCAGATGTTTCCGGACATCGCATCGTCAATGGCGGAGTCGTTCGGATGGGGATTGCTCGCTAGAAGCGCAGATGCGGACATGATCTGACCGGACTGACAATAGCCGCACTGCACCACCTCGAGATCGAGCCAAGCTTTTTGGATCTTTCGGCCAGCGGCTGTGGTGCCGATCGCTTCGATCGTGGTGATCGCCGCATTGCCGACGCTCTCGACCGTAGTCACGCAAGAGCGGGTGGCGACCCCGTTCAGATGGACTGTGCAGGCGCCGCACAGGGCCATGCCGCAGCCAAACTTCGTGCCGGTCATGCCGAGCACATCGCGCAAGACCCACAACAGCGGCGTATCGCCGTCGACGTCGACTGTATGGGCAATGCCATTGACATGGATCGCGTAAGACATCTTTCACTCCCGATGGAAGGAACCACCAGCGCTCGTCCGCTGGACATGCCGAGCACGAATGTTATTCGCCTAGGGTGAGGAGACGCGCGCGCCAACTGCGGCGATCATGCTACCGCCCTGATGCTTTCGAGCCGGCGCTCGATTCGCTGCGCCGAATCGGACCTCGGATCCGCGCGATCGTGCAACGTTCCTGACCGTTCTCGCGACGGACCACCGCGACGGCCGGCCAGAACCGCCTTCATTTCGGCCACAATCGCGAGCGCGACCTCGGCGGGCGTCTCGGCGCCGAGGTCCAGGCCGACTGGACTATACAGCCGCGCCAGCTGCTTCTCCGTGGCAACGCAATCGCTGGCCGCAAGATCCGCCAGCAGTCGGCCGGTTCTCCGCCTCGGCCCGAGAACGCCGAGGTATCGAACTGGCGTTGGCAGCAATGCTCTCAACGCCGCAAGATCCTGGCGGTAGTTGTGGTTCATCACAACGGCCAGCGAGGAAGCGTCGAGCGCGAGCGCATCGACAGCGGCTTGCGGCTCTGCCGCCATCAGCCCGTCGACGGTCGGGAATCTGCTCCGCGTGGCATGGCCAGGACGGGGGTCGACGACGATGACCCTGATCCCGACCGCCTTGGCCAATGCCGCGACTGGCACCGCATCGTGCCCACCCCCGAAGATCGCGAGCCGTGGTGGCGGTTCGATGATTTCAAAGCAGACTGCCAGGCGCCCAGCGCCACTTTCAAGTGTCCGGGTCGAGGATGTTCCCGACGCGAGGACACTCCTGGCATTCTCCGCCAGCGCGTGCACTTGCGCGGCGTCTTCGAGGCCCAGCGCCAGCGGCGTTTTGCCCGCGCACCATAAGAGACGGCTTCCCGTCGTGGTAGCAGCCCCGGGTCCGCTCGCAAAGACGGTCGCCACGACCCCGGATTCCGGGCCGAGCATGCAGTGCGCCAAAAATGCCATATAGGCATCCTCGGGCAGCAGGCGCTCGACCAGAACTTCAACGACACCGTTGCAGCCGAGGGCGAACGCATCTTCTGTACCATCATCATCGCCGGTCGAGTCATACACGAGATGCGTCGGCTTTCCGGACTGCATAACCCACATGGCGTGACGGCGGACGTCACGCTCCAGGCAGCCGCCGCTGATGGCACCAGTGACCTCGCCATCGTCCGTAATGAGCATGTGCGCACCGATGCGACGGTAGGTGGAGCCACTGACGCTGACCACGCTTGCCAGGGCAGCAACACGGTGCGCCCGCGAAACCTTCTCGTACGCGAGAAGGATACTTTCGAGCTCACTCATCGGATGATCTCCCGATCGAAGACGGCGCTCGGAATGAGTTGATTGCCACTCGAAATCCATATTTAGGACGCACACTACACCCGGCCCTATTTAGACCAGATTCGCCCGGTACCCATAACGTTCTACGCGCGCCGCTCCTCCACGAGTTCGCAGTTGAACGTTGCATCGTCACACCAATGTGCCATTTCAGCTCTTTTGTGTGACGCCCGACACAATTGGGCGTTCGAGGCTGGCTACAGGTCGAGGCGGTGACCCGCTCTTTGTGCCTTGGCGAGCAGATAAGGGCGGTTGAAGGGCGTCAGAAACGTGCCGGCCGGAACGCGTTCGACAATTTCGATGCCGGCCTGCCTCAGCTGGTCGACTTTATCCGGGTTGTTGGTCATCAATCGGACGCTGGTCACGCCGAGGGCGCGCAGCATTTCAGCGCCGCAGACATACGTCCGTGCATCGTCGGGATGCGATAGCGCGCGGTTGGCGTCGAACGTATCGAGCCCCTGATCCTGAAGCCGGTAGGCATCCAGCTTCGCCAGCAGGCCAAGGCCGCGCCCCTCCTGACGAAGATACAGCAGGATGCCACCCCGGGCATGAAGCGTCTCGATCGATCGGTCCAGTTGCGCGCCACAATCGCAGCGCAGTGAACCGAAGACATCCCCGGTAATGCATTCGGAATGCACTCGGACCAGGGGCGCAGCTCCAAGATCCGCGGTGTCGCCAAAGCATAGCGCGAAGTGCTCGCCTTGGTTGGCGAGACCATCGAAAGTTACGAAGCGCGCACGGATGCCGTCCCGGATCGGAATCGCCACGGTCGTCCTGACGCGCACACCAGAAGGCCGTGCCTCGCGCGCGCAGTTGGCGATACGTCGATCGCTCACAGCTTGGTTCATGCATGAATTATGCAGTCATGATGGCTCGACGTCAAGTGCCCTGCACTCCCCGGATCCATTCCAACGAGCGGTCTGCAGATCGAATGGAGCCATTCGTCGTGCGCGATCGACGAGGCGCGGGGCATCTAGCACCACGTCTACACTGGCTCGACCTCGGGAGAAGACAAAATGGCAGGTCCGCTGACTGGACTCAAGGTGGTGGAAATGGCGGGCATCGGTCCGGCACCGTTCGCAGCGATGCTGCTCGCCGATCTCGGCGCCGACGTGCTGCGCATCGCGCGGCCCGGGACGGCAACCGAGCGTCACGACGTCACCGCGCGCAGCCGCAGCACGATCGGCCTGGATTTGCGCGCCGAGGGCGCCACAGAGGCCGTGTTGCAGGCCGTCGCCAGGGCCGACCTGTTGATCGAGGGTTTTCGACCCGGGGTGATGGAGCGGCTCGGCCTGGGGCCCGAGGTCTGCCTGCAACGCAACCCCAAGTTGGTCTACGGCCGCATGACGGGCTGGGGTCAGACCGGCCCGCTCTCCCATGCCGCCGGCCATGATATCAACTACATCGCGATCAGCGGCGCGCTGCACGCCATCGGCCGTGCCGGTGAGCCGCCGGCGCCGCCTCTCAACTATATCGGCGACTTTGGCGGCGGTTCCATGTTGCTGATCCTCGGGCTGATGTGCGCACTGCACGAGACACGCTCGTCGGGCTGCGGACAGGTCGTCGATGCAGCGATGACCGACGGCGCGGCGTTGCTGTCGGCCATGGTTTACGGCATGAAGGCCGCGGGGCAGTGGAACAACCGGCGCGGCGACAACCTGCTAGACGGCGCCGCACCGTATTACGACACCTACGCGTGCGCCGATGGCAAGTACGTCGCCGTCGGCGCGCTCGAGCCGTGGTTCTATGCCGAGCTGCGCCGACGCGCCGGCCTCGACGATTCGCTGTTCGACGGTCAGGCCGACCGGGCCCGCTGGCCCGGGCAGAAGCAGCGGCTTGCCGAGATTCTGCGCACGCGCAGCCGCGAAGAATGGTGCAAGCTGCTCGAGGGCACCGATGCGTGCTTCGCTCCCGTGCTCGATTGGGATGAGGCTGCGCGGCACCTGCATAACCGTAGCCGCACGACGCACCTGACGCTCGAAGGGGTACTGCAGCCCGCGCCCGCTCCGCGCTTCAGCCGAACGCCAGCCGCACTGCCGACACCACCGCGCACCGAAGCCGCCGATGTCGCTCTCGCTCGCTGGGGCGTGGACCCCGCCCTGGCCGCACGTTTCGCCGGCGGCTGGTCCTGACGTCCGCCACGCGCGCCGACACCCCTGGCGCCCCTCACTGCTCAGGCACACGGGCGCAAGGCCGCGTAACGGCGCGGCATCGCATTGAACCCATCCCGATCGGCAGAGCACTAACCGTGCGCTGCCACATCCTGCCCCGAGGCGGATGCGTCAGCGGTTGCAATGAAATTTTGTGTAAGTCCCCGCTAACGGACCAGCGCCACCGTAACGATCAACGGAGGAACTCTCTATGAACGGTATCGCCCGGCAGCTCACCTCTGCCGCGATCATGGCTCTTTCGACCCTTTGCACCACCGCCGTGCGCGCCCAGGACGATGGTGATGCTCATCGCAATGCGTACACCGTGACTCGCCTCGTTTCGGACATCGCGGGCGCGGCCACGAACCAGGATCCGCTTCTCCAGAATGCCTGGGGAGTCGCGTTCTCGCCCGCCGGGAGCCCCTTCTGGCTCAATGACAATGTCACCGGTTGTTCGACGCTGTATGACGGAGCCGGCGCTGCCAGTGCGCTCCAAGTGAAAATCCCGCTGCCGGGAAACGTCGTAGCGCCTGCCACCTGCAAGCACGTTGATCCGAACAGCCCTCCGAGCCTCACTCCCGCGGCGCCGACCGGCATAGTGTGGAACCCCTCCGGCAAGTTCCTCGTTCCCGGAACCAAAATTCAGGCGTCCTTCATTTTCGCCACCGAGGACGGGACCATTTCCGCGTGGGGCGGCGGGCTGACTCCCTTCGATACGGCGGTCATTGCTGCCGACAACTCGGCCAACCCGACGGCTGCCAACGGCGCCGTGTACAAGGCGCTAGTGTTTGCCGTCAACGTCAAGGGCGCCTTTCTCTTCGCAACGAATTTCCGTGCCGGAACGATCGACGTGTTTTCGCCGACCGGCCCCGGCGGTACCTATGTGTTGACGACCACCGACGGCGGGTTCACCGACCCGGCCATTCCGGCGGGGTATGCGCCCTTCGGTATCCAGAACATCGATGGCGATCTGTTTGTAACCTACGCGAAGCAGAACGCGCAGAAACACGACGATGCCGCCGGCCCCGGCAACGGTTTTGTCGATGTGTTTGATACGGATGGCCATCTGCTGCGGCGGTTTGCGAGCCGCGGAGCTCTGAATTCTCCGTGGGCCGTCGCACGGGCTTCCTCCAACTTCGGCGCTTTTAGCGGCGCCATCCTCGTTGGCAATTTTGGTGACGGCCGAATCAACGCGTACGACCGACACGGGCGCTTTCTTGACGCGGTGGAAGACGAGAACGGGCAGCCGATCGTGATCGATGGACTGTGGGCATTGGCGCTGGGCGGCGGCCTCCACTCCAGTCCGGACACGCTCTTCTTCACCGCAGGCCCCAACCACGAGACCGACGGCCTCTTCGGGACGATCACGCCGCTGCACCTTGATTGAAAGGCCGGCTCGTCAGGGCTTCCATCCGAACACTAAGATCCGAAAGGACCCGTCGGCAGGTTCGAAACCCGACAGCCTCAGGTGATAATCGGCGGTGGGCAGATACAGTCGACCCGTTTCGGAATCGAGCGCGCCGGTATGGGCGCCCACCGCCGTTTCAAGCTTCGTTACGACCGTAAGCTGCCCGTCTCCGCTCTCCGCGACGATTGGAAGCGTCCCATCCCGACCACACGGAATCAGGAAGACTTTCCGGGATGCGTCGAAGATTACAGCGTCCGGGTGTCGATCAATTGGCACGTTGGACAACTGCTTCCCGTCGTTCGCGCGAATGCTGACGGCCAATCGATTGCTGCAAGCAGCCACCAAAAGGCCTTTGTCCGGATCGAGTGCCAAGCCCGTCGGACCGTCGCAGCCCACAAGAGGATAGCGGGTCAATACTTTTCGTTGCGCCGTGTCGATCACCGCAATCTCGTTGCCGGTTTCGACGTTGACGAAGACCCGACCCAGGCCGTCCGCGACAGCCGCTTCCAACTTGCCTCCGACCGTGATCCTGCCTGGCGAGTCGGCATGCACCGGGTCGATCAGCGTGACGGTACCGTCCTTGCCATCCATAACGAAGACAAGCCCGCTGGCGGGATCAAATACCGCACCATCCGGCTTTTGCCCGGTACCGATTTGCGCGCGCACTTTGCCGGAAGTGCCGTCAAATAAGGTCGCGGTGTCGCTGTCACCGTTGGTGCTCAGGACTTGACCATCCGGCAATGGCAGCACTGTGTGGACGTGCTTTCCGGACACCACCTGATGGGTTACCTGGCCGCTGCGCAAATCGACCGCCATGACGCCGTAGCCGCGCGCGACGTAAAGGCGATGCGCCTTTGGATCGACGGCAGCGTAGTCAAAGCGGGCGTCCCCACCACCATCCGAGATCGTCTGCAAGAGAGTCAGATTCAATTGCCGTGCCGCCGTTTCGGCGGCCAGCACACCGAAACACACAACGGCAGGCAGGCACAGCAGTGCTACTTTCAAAAGATGTTTCATACTCGACCTCCTGGCAGCGAGAGTTGATGCCATTTGAAAATGCTTACACCCGTGCAAACCGTGCGTCGTGCCGGCATTGAACGCAAATGCGTGGCGACGCATGAGATTCGAAAGGCACGCAGATCGCCGACGATCAGAGGTCGCGCCTGAGCGTCAGGCCGATCAGACGCGACTGCGCCCTTGTAACCACGTAGATCTTGTTGGCCGGATTCCTCGCCTCGGTCGGCGTCAGATAAAAGCCGGAGACGTCGGTTGCGTACACGACGGGCTGTCGGTTCGTCAAATCACTGGCAAAAAGGGTCGCATGCCATTTGTCGGATTCCGAGTTCCAGACTGCGTGAAGATTGACAACACCGTCGAACTTGCTCTGTTGCAGCACGAAAGCCGGCTCGGAATTGGAATCTGCAAAGTACACCTTCGTCCGGTAGGTGTAATCGCCACCTACGTTGAAGCGGCCGGGAAGCAGCCCAATGGACCACCTCGTGTCGGCGCTCAGATGGATGTTGTGCCTGGGCGTTTCCGGGATGCGATTGCCGCTGTTGTTTTGCGACGATGATTGAACGTATTCCGTATAGCGCGCAAGATCAAAGGTGTACGCCAGCCCCAAGGTCAGCCAACGGGTCGGTGCTCCGACGGCCTCCAGTTCAAGACCCTCCGCGCGAGCTCTGCCCGCATTCCTGGTTTCGAACACCGCGGTTTGCGGGTTGAACTGGTTGGTCTGCATGTCTTTGTAGTCTGCGATGAAAGCCGCTGCGTTAAGCTGAAAATGCCTCTCCGGTGAGAGGTACTTGCTGCCGACCTCGTAGCTCCATACCTTTTCCGGCTGAAAGGGTGTGCCCAAGTGCTGCGACACTTGCGCGCTCGAGATGCCGAAGTCAGACGATGCGGACGTATCCCAGCCGCCGCTCTTGTAGCCTCTTGCAGCAGTGGCATAGAGCAGCAGTCCTTTCTGCGCTTCATATGACAGCGTCGCTTTGGGAGTGAAAGACCACCACGTCGCGGAGTAGTTGGCCGAGGCACTTGGAAAGATCGCGGGATAGATGGGGTCGAACGGGTTCCCCGGCGCAAACGTCGGCACGATCGTCGAAGAGCCGCTCTTGGATTCCCATTGCCCCCGCGCTCCGAGGGTCAGTCTCAGCTTGTCGAGGATCGGAAGACTTGCCTCACCGAAGAGCGCACCCACATCGTTGGAGATCTGCTGGTCCACGTTCTGCATGACGCCGGAGACGGGTATCGGGAATTGGCCACCGTTCACGGTGTTGTGGTTCAGGTTGAAGGTATACAGGTCGCTCTGCCGTTTGTTTGCGTGCAGGTAGAACAAGCCGCCGAGCCAGCTTAGGTTCTGTCCTGACGGCGATGCCAGGTGAATTTCCTCGGTGTACTGCTTATTTTGAATATCAGTCGACGCGAGGGCCTGATTATCTGGATCACCGAGGCGTGAGCGAGACGTGTTGTCGTGGACTCGCCGAAAGCCGGAAATCGACGTCAACGTGCACCACGATGTGTCCCACTCCACTCGCGCGCTCGTGCCCTCGACGTTGCTGTTACCTGTCGCATTGATGCCCTGATTTGTATCGTTTGGGCCATAGGACAGGTTCGGATGCTGCGACGGCTCGATATTTCCGGAGAGCTGGACTATTTTGGGCGTGGACAGATCGTGGGTGAAGTCGCCGCCGATCAGCACCTTGAGATCATTGCGCGGTTCCCACAATAGCTGACCGCGCCCGTTTCCAGTGGCGTCGCCGTAGGTCTTGTCATGCAGAGTTACGTTGTTCAGGTAATCATCACGACGCTTGACGTCCATCGTAACTTTGCCTGCGAGCTGGTCCGCGATCAGCGGCCCCGTCCACAGCCCGCGAACCTGCGCCAGATTGTTCGCTCCGTACGTACCCTCGATCTTCCCCGTTCCCCCTTCCTGGAAACTTGGCTCAAGGGTATGGATGACAATCGCGCCCCCGGTCACATTGCGCCCGAACAAGGTCCCTTGTGGGCCGCGCAGCACTTCGATGCTGCTCAGGTCATACAAATCCGGACTGTTGTCCCCAACACCGGTCGTTGGAACGTCGTCTATGAATGTGGTGACCGAGTCGTCCCAGCCGGCGCCGGGAGTATTGATCAGTGTTCCGCGGATTGAAATGTAGGTCTCGCCCTTGATGACCTGCACAAACGTGACGCCCGGCGCCCGCAGCGCGACGTCGTCCAAGCCTTGAATGTGGTCGCGCTCAATCGCCTCCGGTGTGAAGGCAGAGACGGCGACAGGCGTGTCTCCCAGTTTGGTCTTCCGCTTCTGCGCCGTGACTACGACGACCGGAATGGCATCTTCGTCCGACTCGGAGGTCCCGGCGTCGGTGTTCTTGGCACCCGAGGAGCGCCCCGTGTCGGCGTCAGCGCCTGCCGTTGTCGGCGCCGCGGCTGCGACCGGCTCCGCCGTTGCCGTTTCGGAGGACACGGCGGAGATGCCGGATGCGATCATTAACAACATGTGTTTGCTCAATCGGCGCAGCCCATTGCTTAAATCTGAACCAACTGGGCCAATCGGATCGGCCCGAGGTCTCCAGCCCTTCATCGCTCCTCCTTATATTGATTCGAATAATCAATATTTGTTGTTTTTAGGTACTCGAGGGCGCATATGTACATCTTGTGAATCGCTTGGTCAATCTTGATTCGTCTGATCAATATTTGGAGCACTGCGGAGCCAACGTCGTGCGCGGCGTGCGCCCGCGCCTGATGATCGCGTTGAAGTGCTTTTAGCGCGCGACCGTCAGGACGCGGCGGTTGGCCGCTTGCGCGCGGTGCCGGTTGTGGTTTCGGTTTTAGCCCGGCAGTGGACCGGTGTAGTTGGCCCGCGGACGTATCAGCTCGTGGGCGTGATACTGCTCCATTGCGTGGGCAATCCAACCGGCTATTCGGCCCAGGGAGGCGACAATCAGCTCCTGCCCCTTCAAACCCAATCTCCGACCGACAAAGGTCGCCGGCAAAATGAAGTCCGGCCGGAGCCCTGCAATGTCCAGTGCGGTGTCGGTTGCACGCCGCAGACGCTTGAATTCGGCATCGTCACCCAAAGACGCCTCCAGGGCGCGCATCATCGCTTCAGCCCGCGGATCCCAATTCTTGTTCTTGGGCAGACTGAACCCGGGTAAGGACTCGCCATTGCGGAAACGCGTGACGATGGAATCACGAGGATCGGACGATCCGACAATTTCCTCGAGCAAGCGTGACGCAGCCCCTGCCCGGCCGGCTTGCAGCCGTTGACCTCCCGATACGATCAGGCCGGTCAGCACTGCATAACACGGGGTAATGCCCGCATTCGCAACCGCGCGCACGGCGAACGTGGTCGGATCGAATTCGTGATCCGCCGCAAGGATTAACAGTCTCCGTACGACGTCCGCAACGCCTGGCGGAGCGCGAAGCGATGTCACGATGAATTCATGCAGCGGCGCAGAGCTCGGACCACTGGCTCCCACCATGATGGCGGCATACCAGCGCGTAAGGTCCGCTCCCGCGCGGGCGATACCTGCTTTGGACAGGTCATAAAGACGGGGATTGGCTCGCTCGATCATTGGGAGCAGGGCCATGGCTTGTTCAGCGACGGTCAGATCGCCCAGGCTTCGCTTCAGCTTCGCGTATGAGGGCGGGACCGCCGGCACCTGCTCGGTGAAAATTGCCCGAACATCCGCCTCCCATAGCAAGGACGCGACAGCCTCGAAGGATTCCGTTTCAGCCAGGCCGACTACGTTCCTGCCCCGGTAGTACAGCCCCTGCTCGGTCAGCAGAGTTATTTTTGTTTCATTGATCAATCCCAGTGCAACGTTGCTTTGCTCGCCCGCAGGTTGCTCGTCACTGAGTCGATCGATGTCCGCCTTCCAGTAGCGCCGGCGGCGCGATCCCTGCACACTGCGCGATCTGATCAGCTTGCGGCTGACGTACGCGTAAAGCGTAGGAACACTCACGCCGAGCGCGCCGGCGGCCTGCTTTGCGCTTATCCATAGGCGGTCGTCGTTCATCTCGATGATCGGATCTCTGACGGGGTCCGGGAGACCTTATCCATATATGTACAAATGCAATCAATATTGACGGCGGCGACTTGACGCCTTACCTTCCGTCCTTATGAGATGCTTTTCGTCCGAATATTGATGGTATTTGTCAATGTTATGGCAGCAGCGTCGTACAGGCAAGCAGGGTCGTGTCTGCGCGACTCTGGATCAGGACATCAATGAGCCATCAGACTGAAATGCAGCGCAGCCGAGCCGAGCAGGTCGCGGCAATTACGGCGCGTCTGAACCGCTTGCCGCCCTCTCGCACCATGTGGCGGCTCGTGATGCTTCTTTCGTTTTGCGGATTTTTTGAGATCTATGAAATCGCCCTGACGGCGTTTCTCAGCCCCGGACTGATCCGGGAGGGGATCTTTCATGCTGGCGCAAAAGGCTTCTTTGGTCTCGCTGATCAAGCCAGCTTTGCGGCCGCCACATTTGCGGGTTTTTTCGTCGGTGCGGCTCTGTTCTCGTTCGTGGCCGACAAATATGGCCGGCGCTCCGTACTGACGTATTCGCTGCTTTGGTACGCCGTCAGCACGGTCGTGATGGCCGCGCAGAACACCGCCCTCGGCGTGGACCTATGGCGCTTCGTCGCTGGCATAGGCGTAGGTGTCCAACTGGTGACCATCGACAGCTATCTCGTCGAACTGGTACCGAGAACGGTTCGCGGCAGAGCATTCGCGGTTAACTATGGCCTGATGTACCTGGGCGTACCGGCGGCGGCACTCCTTTGCTGGTTGCTGCTTCCGGCCGATCCGGGCCTGATTGCGGGCTGGCGATGGGTGGCGTTGTTTCCCGCTCTGGCAGTTCCAGTCGTCTTGTGGGTTCGCCGCCTCGTGCCGGAGTCTCCACGTTGGCTGCTCCAACGAGGGCAGCTGGAGGAGGCCGAAAGGGTCGTGGCCTCCATTGAGGCGCGTGTCTCTTCTGATGTGCGGGACCAGCTGCCCGTGCCGCAAATCGCCGCCCCGGAAGCGGAGGGTCAAGCAGATCTTGGCGAGCTTCTCCGGCCGGCCTATCGTCGGCGCACGCTGATGCTGGTCGCCCTGAACATCTTTCAAGCGCTGGGTTTCTATGGATTCAGCAATTGGGTACCGACACTTCTAGCATCCCAAGGAGTCACGTTCGTCAAGAGCCTGGAGTATTCCTTCGCGATCGCGATCGTCTATCCAATGGCACCCTTGCTTATCGCGTTCTTCGCCGACCGTTTCGAAGCCAAATGGCAGATTGTCGCGGGCGCGGCCGGAACTGCTGTCTTCGGCCTTTTGTTTGCTCGGCAATCCAGCCCCGGCATGCTTGTTCTCTTCGGCGCGCTGATCACGGTCTCGAACATTCTGCTGTCCTACTCATATCACGCGTACCAAACGACCTTGTACCCCACCCGCATTCGCGCGCGCGCCGTGGGTTTCGTTTACTCCTTCAGTCGACTGGCGACCGTGCTCTCCGGATTTGCCATCGCGATCGTGCTCCGCGATTTCGGCACGCCCGGCGTCTTTGCCTTCATTGCCTTGTGCATGCTGGTTGTCGTGCTTGCGGTTGGTGTATTCGGGCCACAGACGCGCGGGCTGACACTCGAAGAGTCCTCCCAATGAGCGCCGAGACCTCAATGGAAGTAAGAGTGTTGGCTGCTACCGGGGTACTGGGCGCCGGGTTCAAGGTCGATTCCCTCAGGCGAGGAGTCGAACTGAAGCCAAGCTTCATTGCCTGCGACGCAGGATCGACGGACTCCGGTCCCGCGCATTTGGGCTCAGGCAGGCCCAAGCTGTCCAGGGACGCGTGCAAACGCGACCTGCGGCTCCTTCTGAAGGCGCGCGATACGCTGAAGGTTCCCTTGATCATCGGCTCGTGTGGCACCAGCGGGCGCGACGTGGGCGTGGACTGGGTCGCCGAAATGGCGCGCGAGATCGCGGCGGAAGAGAGCGTTCACTTCCGGACGGTGTTGATCAAGTCGGATCAATCCCCCGCTTACTTGAAAATGCGCTTCGAGCAGGGCCGCATCAAGCCGCTACACCCCGCGCCACTGCTGACCGAAGCCGTGATCGAATCGAGCCATGTGGTCGGCATGATGGGCGCCGAGCCAATCGCAGCGGCGATCGCTCAGGGCGCAGACCTTGTACTGGCGGGCCGGGCGAGCGACTCCGCGCTATACGCCGCCATTCCGTTGATGCAGGGTGCACACGCCGGTCTGGCTTGGCACGCGGCCAAAACCCTGGAATGCGGAGCGGCTTGCGCGGTGGTCCCCGCAGCAGACGGCATGTTTGCCGTCATCCGCGACGACCATTTCGATATCGAACCCCTGGACCTGGCGGCGCGCTGCACGCCCCAAAGCATCGCGGCGCATACGCTTTACGAAAACGCGGATCCGTTCCTGCTCACCGAGCCCTCCGGCGTCATCAATACCCAGCATGCGAACTACGTCGCGAACTCCGAGCGGTCGGTTCGCGTGTCTGGATCGACTTTCACGGTGGCGAAGGAATATACGATCAAGCTGGAAGGTGCACAGCTTGTCGGACATCAAACTGCCGTGATCGGCGGAATTCGGGACCCCTACATCATTCGAAGTCTGGATACGCTATTGCCAAAGGCCAAGGCATACTTCGACGCGAGGATCGCTGAACTCTTTCCCGGACAGCTTTCCAGCGGCGACTACGACATCAGCTACCGAATCTACGGCCGTGACGCTGTGATGGGGCGCCTCGAGCCCATGCGCAATTCGCCTGCGGCCTATGAGGTCGGCGTGCTGATCACGATCACGGCGCCCAGCCAGGATCTTGCAAATAAAATCGCCACGCTCGTCAGTCACGTGAGCGCGCATCTGCCAGTACCTGAATATCAGGGAATCATCAGCAGCATTGCCTATCCGTTCTCGCCGCCGGAACTGCCCCGCGGTCCCGTGTATCGGTTCTCCTTGAATCACGTTGTCATCCCCGACGACCCCTGCGAGATGTTTCGCACTGAAATACTGGAGATCTGAAGATGGCGACCTTGTTTGAACTTTGCAGCCTGATCCGCTCGAAGAACGCGGGGCCCTTCGTGCTGACTTTCGACTTGATGTTTTCCAGCCGTGAAAACTATGAACGAGCCACGAAGGCTTGCCCGTTGACAAAGGCGATCCTCGCCCAGATCTACGGTCAAGCCGAGCAAGACATAACGCTCGTTTATCACGATCACGCGCTGGCGATCAAGGCGTCGATGCCGCGACCGATCTTCCAGGGTGACTTGCGGGACAGCGACTGCTATGGCGGCCAGCAATATGTCCCGCTGCTGAATCTTCAGGTCGATTGACGCAAAGCAAACCATGTTCACGCCACGTCAATCTTCATCCTTACGCAAATATTTTTTCATTTTGTACCAAAGAGTGCGCTCGCTGATATCGAGCAAGGCCGCAGCCTTTGGTTTGCTGCCATCGGCCTTTTCCAAAGCCTGTCTGATCATCCGAGACTCGAGCGCGTCGACGGCCGGAGCGAGGGGACCCAGCGGAGCTCCGTCCTCGCTGCGTTCCGGCGATTTCCTTGCAGCGGAATCGATGTCCAGCGGGAAGTGCTCGGGCTTGAAACTGCTGCCCCCAGCCAGAACCAAGGCCCGCTCCACCATGTTTTCAAGCTCTCGAACATTACCTGGCCAGTCGTAGGAATTCAGCTTGCCGACCACGCCGGCGTCCAACACGGACTCACTGAACGGATGATGGCTATGTTTCGCGACAAAGTGAGCCACAAGACCGGGAATATCCGCCTTGCGTTCCCGCAAGGACGGCAGGTTGATGGCGAAAACGTTCAATCGATAGTAAAGGTCCTCCCGCAACTGACCGTCGCGAATCGCCTCCCGCGGGTTGCGGTTCGTGGCCACGATGACGCGGAAATCAAGTGAAATACTACGATTGCTGCCCAGGCGCTCCAGTGTGCCTTCCTGCAATACTCGAAGCAGCTTCGCCTGCAACGAAATGGGCATTTCGGTCAGCTCGTCCAGGAAAAGCGTTCCCTGATTGGCCAGCTCGAACTTTCCAACACGGTCCTTGACGGCTCCCGTGAAAGCTCCTTTCTCGTAGCCGAAAAGCTCCGCCTCCAGGATATTCGCCGGAATTGCGGCGCAGTTGATCGGAACAAACAACTTGTCACGCCGGCTGGAAGCGTTATGAATGGCCCGTGCCGCCAGTTCCTTGCCGGTACCCGTTTCACCGGTAATCATCACCGAGGTCTTGTTGGGTGCAACCTGCCGAATCAGCTCATACACGGCCTGCATCGCCCCGCTGGTTCCGACAAACGCGTCCCAGCCTCGATTCAGCTCTTCCCGCATGAAACTGTTCTGACGCACCACTTCAATGCCGCGCAGCACACGCGAGATCGTCAATTCAAGCGTTTCAACATCAAACGGACGAACCATGTAGTCGGTGGCTCCGACTTTCATAGCTTCCACTGCCGACTCCACCGATCCGAAAGCGGTGATGACGATAACCGGTGTCGGCAGGCCGTCCTTGCGCATGCAACCGACCAATTCAATTCCGTCCATTTCCGGCATGCGCAGGTCGGTGATCACAAGATCCACCGGGCTTTCGCGGATCACCTTCAAGGCTTCCCGCCCATTTCCGGCGACGAAAACCTTGTACCCGGCCTGGTTCAACATGATTTCAAGTACACGCCGCATGTGCGGTTCGTCGTCGACGACCAAAACGTATTGTCGGTTCAGCTTCATTGATGCACTTCCATCTTTGCCTTGCGCGGCAGACAAATGCTGAAGCGCGCGCCACCGAGGTCGCTTTCGCCCACCGCGATTTCTCCACCGTGCGCGGTGACTATCTGCTGAACAATAGCAAGGCCCAGGCCGATCCCATCCTCACGACGGAAGAAGAATGCCTCGAAAATGCGCGCTCGTTCCTCCAGGGGAATACCGGGGCCGCTATCGGAGATCTCGATGAACAGCTGCTCATCGTCATCACGCGTGGACACGCGGATGTGGCCGCCCTCGGGCAGTATCTGGATTGCGTTCAAAAGGAGATTGAGCAGCACCTGCGTGATTCTCTCGACATCACACTCGATGAAGGGGTTCGCTGCATCCAGCTGATGGCTAACCGAAATTCCGTGCTTCTCCATCTGCGCGATCAACATACCGCTGCATTGCCGGGCTTGAAGATTGACGTCGGCAAGCGCCTTTCGCAATGCGCGGGGCCTCGCGCTATCGAGCATCGCCGACACCAATCCGTTGAGTCTTTCGGTCTCACTTTCAATGAACGCCATCAATTCCCGCCCTTCGCTGGAAATCGCGGGTTCGCGCCTCAGGATCTGCGCGGACGATCGCAAAATGCCCAAGGGCGTCCTCACCTCGTGGGCGATCACCGAGGCCATTTCCCCGACGGCAGCGAGCTTCGAGGCAACGACGAGCTTTCGCTGTGATTGCTCGATATCCTGCATCAAGTGAACAAATGCCTTCCCCAGCTCGCCGACTTCGCCCGCGGCGGCGGGCGGGTCGATCATTCGCGTTTTCCCGTGCTTGAATCCGCGCGTGAATTCCGTTAGAGCGACGATTGGACGAGCGATCGCGCGGCTGACCCAGCCCGCGGCCGCCAGGGTTGTCAACGTCAATGCAGCGAGCAAAGCCAGAGAAAGTAGTGCCATGCGGTGCACGGGTGCGAGTGCATCTTTTTCCTGTTCAATTATCAGGGTGCTCAGCCCAAATCCGCCGAATCCGGAGAAATCTTCCGCTCGGCCCAATCCAGCTACCACATTCGAATCCCAGAAGGGAGGACCGACATGTTTGAAGGCGCCACTGGACTGGGAAGGCAGATGCCAGCCAGCCAGGGCACTGCCGCTTAACAAGCCGGCATCTCTTACCGTGCGGGAAGCCGCCAGTATTCGCCCTTGGTCGTCGACCAGCGCCACGATGCGCTTCCCTCGCCCGGCCGCGTCCAGAATCCCGTCGACTTGCGCCCAGTTGAAAACGAGTTGCAAGTCGCCGAGCGCATGGCCGTCGAATCGCGATTTGATCGGTGCGCGAATGCTCAAGCTGACGTTTTGCCCATCGCGGAATGGCCGCGCCAATGAGATTTGCGCGCCGGCAAGCGTCAAATGCTGCCACGGCTCAAATGAATCCAGCTGCCGCCGAAAGTCGGCAGCATTGCTGCTGCCGACGACTCGATGCTGGAGATCGAGCGCGTATAGCTCGCGATATACTCCACCGTACCCGGCCTTGAGCTTGGCAAGGAAATCGCTCAAGCGTCTGTCGACATCCCGCACCTGCAAGTCCTGCATGACATCGAGGGTGCTCCATGTGGCGGCATTCTCGAGCCGCTCGAACATGATTTTGTTGATGTCCGAGGCCACTGCGCTGGCCTGGGCGGCGAGATCGTATTCAATAGCGGTCTCCATCGCCGCGTGGGCGTGGACAAAATCCAGAATGGCAAGAAGTATTGCGGGAACCAGGCCGATCAGCAGGAACGCTCGAAGCAGCGTTTGGCGGATTGTCACGCGTCTTCGAAAGTCGCTAGGCAACAAAGTGGAAGCCTCCATGATTTGCCACGCCCACCTGAGAGTTGTTCTCTGCTGCATCTCGGCCGGCCTGATGTCGCTGGCAGGCGGCGCCGTTCTGGCAGCAGATGCAAGCAAGAATGAGACCAGTGAAGCATCCCCGCCGTACGAACTTGGCAGTGGAGTGCGGCTGTGGAACAGCGGCTTCTACTTGGGAGGTTACGGCTCGGCCGAGTATAGCGCTGCGAAAAACGCCGAACCGGACTTTGCTCTGAGCCACGTCGATCTGTTCTTTTGGTGGGAGAACCGCTCTGGATTCAAGTTTTTTTCGGAGGTGGATGGCGAGTATGAAGCGGCGACCCACCGCAATCCCAGCCTCGGGGAGCGACGCACCCTATCGCTGGCGCGTCTGTATCTCGACGACACCTACAGCGACTCGCTGACCTTCCGTCTGGGCAAGTTTCTTACTCCGATCGGCCGCTGGAATTTGATTCATGCCGACCCACTGGTGTGGACTACGTCACGTCCGTTACCCACCAAGAGTCCCTTTCCGGAAACCGCTACCGGCGCGATGGTGCTGGGGAATTTCTCGTTTCTTGGACGTCCGCTTGACTACAGCGTTTACGTGTCGGCAAACGGGGATCTGCGCAAAGACCCTGACGAAAGCGAATTTCACAAGGCCGTCGGACTTCATTTCAATGTACCGGTGAGCGACACGACCCAGCTCGGGCTCTCCTACGTCTACTTTTCCCGGAATCCGGACCCGGAAAATCATCAGCGACTGCTCGGGCTCGATCTGCTCTGGTCGCATCACGGCTTTGAAATCATGGGCGAGGCAGTGCGCCGCGTGTCCAGCCAAGGATCGCAAAGCGACGAATCGGGCGCTTATCTGCAGGGCGTAGTACCAGTGTACGGGCGACTCTACGGGGTCGTTCGGCTTGAGGGATATCACCAAGCGTCACCGGAGCAGACCATCAGAGACGGCGTTCTCGGCCTTACCTATCGCCAGAGCCGGGCCATCTCATACAAGATCGAACTCGATCGCAGCCTATACCGCACTGGCAATGATTCCGTGAGCTTCCTGTCCTCCGTGAGCGTGCTGTTTTGAACAAAAACATGCAGCTCTCGCGTCGCTATGCGTTGCGGTTGGGAATGCTGCTCCTCGGGCAGGTCGCTTTGGCACAGGGCCCACCCACGCGAGGTATTGCCGTCATTATGGCCGACGGCTCAACCGAGCCATTTCTGTCGATGCAGAAACTGGCATTGATTTTCAGGCGCAAGCAAACGTTCTGGGGTAACGGTCAACGAATTCAGCCAGTCAATCTCCCGCCGGCGCACCCGCTCAGACGCGCCTTCTCGCAGCAGGTATTCGCCCGCAGTCCCGAAGACCTTGACGACTACTGGCGCGACATGTATTTCCACGGCGTCCTGCCGCCATTCGTGCTGGCCTCCGAAGAGGCAGTGATTCGCTTCGTTGCGGCGACGCCGGGGGCGGTTGGATACGTTTCCCCGTGTGTATTGGATCATCGGGTAAGCGCGGTGCTGCGACTGTACGAAGGGCCGACCTGCACCCATCAGGGCCAGTAGACCTTGGCTGCAGTGTGGCGCACCGAGCATTTCTCCGGGCGTTGACTGCAAGATTTGTCGACGCGAGCTGCAGCGCGGCGTTTTTTTGCAGTGATTCCTTGCGGATTTCGTGACCGCGGCATCCGCCGGATTTTCCTCCCAATTCAGTGGCTTGCACAGCCAAGGCCGACCTTTCGAGTCCCTGGCATCGACTTTGCGTAATTGGAACTTGACGCGGCCCCAACGGCCGCGCAATCAGCCGTGAGGGGTACTTCAATGAAAACATTCGTCAAGGTCAGTGTGCTGACAGCGGCGCTGACCGTCACCGCCTGTGCCCACGTGCCGCTCGATCCAGACGCGCGCGCGGAATATGACAAGGTCAATGACCCGGCGGAGCCGACCAATCGCGCCATCTTTGCCGGCAACCGTTTCATCGACCGTCACGTCCTCAAGCCAGTGGCAAACGCATACGTGGATTATGTTCCAGACCGTGTACGGCACTCCATCCACAATTTCGTTTCCAACCTGAGTGAGCCGGCTGTTCTGGTGAACGACTTGCTCCAGGGCAACATGAGCCGGGCGTGGACGACTACAGAGCGTTTCACCATCAACACCACGGTTGGCGCCGCTGGACTATTCGATCCTGCAGGTGGCTGGGGCCTTCCGCATCACAAGGCCGATTTTGGCCAGACCTTTGGGGTCTGGGGCATTGGCCCGGGACCGAGTGTGCAACTTCCCTTGTTTTCCTTTTCCAACGTCCGTGACACGGCTGGTCGCGTTGTCGGCATCTTCGCCGACCCGCTTGACTACATCCTGCCGGACGTAACGGCTGCCAGCGGAGGGCTCGACGTGGTCGATACACGAGCCGATTTGATGCCGACGACAGACTTGCTCGAGAAGACGTCCCCCGACTACTACGCTGCCCTGCGCAGTGTTATGGCACAGCGCCGCGCCGCCCTGGTTGAGGAGGGCAAGTCCGGTGGACAAGATGCCGAACCGCCCTCAGCCGTGCCGAGTGCGCCGACCGCCGCGGCTGAGCCGCGAGCCGAATAGGGCGCCGCTTGGACGGGTGGCCGACGTGATTCGCCACCCTGCTCCAACGGCGAATCGCCTGACCGAGGTTCTGGAGGATACTCAAATGCGCAGTGTCACGAAGAGTCGAAGGCGGTACCGAGGCCTGCTTCTCCGGCTAACGGTGTCCGGCGCCTTGGCAGCCGCGGCGATCCTGGCAACTTACCCGACCAAAGCGGCCGATGCGCTCTCGCGCGCGGAACTGCCTCCGGATGCCCTCGTGCAGTCCCTGTCTTCCGAAGTGCTCGATAGCGCCCGTGCCGATTTGGCTCTCGGCAAGGGCGACAGTGATCACCTGCAGAAAGTGGTTGACGAGACAGTAGGCCCCTACCTTGATTTCGAGCGAATGACACGCCTGTCGGTCGGAGAAAACGGCTGGCGATCGGCCACCGCGGACCAGCAACAGGCGCTGATGCACGAGTTTCGCACGATGCTGCTGCGCATTTACGGCAGCGCTCTGTTGCAGGTCGGCGACCACCACGTCAGCATGCGTGCGTTTCGGGCCCGGCCCGGCGATATCGAGGTCATGGTCCGCACCCAGGTGGCCTCTTCCGTCGGAGGAGACCCCATACCGCTGGACTATCGCCTCGAAAAGACCGATGCCGGGTGGAAGATCTGTGACGTGATCATCCTGGGCGTGTCGTTGGTCGAGAACTTCCGAAGCTCGTTTGCCCGCGAGATCGATCAAAATGGCGTCGATGGGCTTGTCAAGGCCCTGAGCGATCGCAACAGGCAGTCGGCCACCTCCAGCGGCAAGAGTTGACTCGCTTTCGAAGACTGTGCGAGCGGCTCGGCACCATGCAAAAGCGTCAGGTCAATGTCACTAATCCGTTCGGCGTTCACGCGCGCCCCTCGGCCATGATCGTGCAGCTCGCTTCAAGATTCCGATCCCGGGTGTCACTGACTTTCAATGGGCACACGGCCAATGGACGGAGCATCGTCGCCGTCATGCTACTCGCGGCGGGCGTGGGGACCACCATCACCGTGGAAGCAATTGGTCCGGATGAACGCGAGGCAATCGACGCGCTGGTCGAGTTGATCAGCGGTCGATTCGAGAAATTACCCGTCACTTGACCAGATATGACTCGCCTTTTGGCTCTGTATGGAGTGGGACTGGTCTTTGCAAGCGTGCTCGTTGCTCAACTGGGCTTGCCGATACCTGCTCTGCCAGTGATGATCGCGGCCGGCGCATTGGGGGCGGATGGAGGGGTTTCGGCGATCGCATCTTTTGCTCTAGCGGTGACTGCAACCGTAATCGCAGACTCGATTTGGTACGTAGCGGGCCGGATGTATGGCGATCGCGTGCTGAAACTCCTGGGTAGGGTCCCCCATTTTTGGAGATTTGGCTTCCAGCAGGTCAACGCGCGCCTCGATCGATGGGGACCGCTCGCGCTGGCGCTGGCAAAGTTCATCCCTGGTTTCTCGACCATTGCCCCGGCACTGGCGGGAAGTGGAGGAATACCGTACTTTCGGTTCCTGGTTTTCGATGCGCTGGGTGCGGTCTGTTGGGCTGGCACCATGATTGCGATTGGAGTGTTGTTGGGCGCCGAGTGGAACTCTTACGACCATCTTTCCTGCGGAACCGCCACCTCGATTTTGCAGGAACGCCGCCCTGCCCCCGAAAGAAGACCAGCACTGCCCTGCGAAGGTCGCGGGGCAGTCCCGGAAGCGCTCCCGTTCTAGTTCTGTTGGCCCGGCGGGGTGGAACTGTCCTCGAACGGCCACACTCCGTGCTCGAACTTCAGCACCAGCAGCCCGTTGTCCTGGCACGTGGTCCACAGCGTCCCCTGCCGGCCGTGATCCTCCGAGACACGCAGGTGCACCTGCGCCGAGCACCAGTCGGGGCCGCCCGGAACGAAGTTGTTCCTGATCGCGTGGTTGGATCCCGGACTGACCGTCGTCGCTCCGGCCGGGTTGTAGTAGGCGATCTCCTTCGGACGGCGCGGATTGCGGATGTCGAACACGCGGACGCCCGAATTGAAGTAGCCGCAGGCCAGCGTCGTCGCGTGGCGCTTGTTGTCCACGCTGCAGTAGTGACTGCCGTACGTGAAGATGGACAGGCCCACCAGGTCGGGCTGCACCTTGGCGCAGTTGGCAGGATTGTGGATCTCCAGTGCGAGCCGGGACACGATCTTCGGCTTCGTTTCGTCGCGGATGTCGATGATCCGCGCCATCGGGAACGGCGGGAAGCCGGCCGCGCACGCCGCCTGCTGCTGGGCCGGGCTGGTGCCACCACCCGATCCACCCTCGTCGACAAAGATCACATAGGGATGGCCATCGATCTTCACCGGGATCGTGTGCTGGGCCACCGAGCCATCCTTCCAAAGCAACTGGCTGATCAGCCGTACCTGAGGGTTCGGCGCGCGCGCTTGGATCTGGCTCAGGTCGTAGATCAGCAGCCCGTTGGTCGCCGGCTGGGTCGGGTCAGTCAAGGCAGCGGGCGTCGTAAAACCCAATGAGACAAAGTAGCCGCGGTTGCCGTCGTCACTGATCGACATACCGTGAACATTCGCGATCCCGGGGACCCAGGCCGCAATCAGGCTCGGGCGCGTCGGATCCGTGGTATCGACCGCGTAGTACTGAGCGTTACGCAGATCGCCGCCGTAGTAAGTCAGCCCGTCCGGCGCCCATGACCCTTCGTGGCCGATCACCGGGTGCGCAAGACCCGTGCTTCCATCGGACTTGCCGACCGCCACTGTCGCCAGCAGTTGCGGCGTGCGGCAATCGCCCGAGACATCATAGATGTCGATCTCGGGACCGCCCCCGCCGTTGTGGCCGTTGTCCGCAGCCAGCAACTGGCGGCGCTCGTTCACCTTCAGCGATTCCCACGGGTCCAGCATCGAGGTCGTCGTCAGGTAGCCGGTCGGCGTCGGCTCATCAGGTTCGGTGACATCGATCACGGGCGCGCCCAGGTGGGTCCGGTTTGTCGTGCTGAACGACGTGCCGTGGTAGGCGCAGACGTGGTGGTGCTCGTCCCGAAACTCGGTCGTCTGCCAGTTGGCGCCATCGCCCCGGCTCTGGCCCACCAACTTAAGGTTGCAGTTGAAGCCCTGGAAGCCGGCTGCGC
>Ga0137418_10000262_pt1 | contig 44954 bp, 40 predicted proteins | sample CZODoug3_1_2_16f_FD_122242 | JGI IMG/M metagenome (GOLD analysis project Ga0137418, IMG submission 122242) | Vadose zone soil fungal communities from Angelo Coast Range Reserve, California, USA - CZODoug3_1_2_16fungal (Hybrid Assembly) | ecosystem: Environmental > Terrestrial > Soil > Vadose...
CCGATGTCGGGAAGCGCTTCGCGCAGCGTCCGAACGACCCGCGCATCGTCGCCACGGCCCGCCTTGACCTCTATCGCCACCCGCTCGTTTCCGCGGTCGAGCAGCAGGTCGACCTCGGCCCCAGCCGCAGTGCGCCAGAAGTAAGCCTGTGAACGGGGATGCGCGATGCGCTCGCGCCGCACGATGTCCTCGATGACGAACCCCTCCCAGCTAGCGCCGCGCGACGGGTGGTTGAAGAGCTCCGCAAGGCGCCGGATCAGGAAGACCTGTTCGAGCACGGCGAGATACCGCTGCACCGCGTGGTGCGACACCCCGAGCGAGGAGCCCAGCTGCGAGGCGTTCAGCAGCCCACCGTGAAGATGCGCCAGCATCGTGAGCAGGCGCCGCAGGAAGAGGGGGTCGGCGCGCACGCCGTACTGCGGCAGATCGCGCTCCAGCACGGTGCGCAGGTAGGCTTCCCACCAGGCGCGAAAGTCGCCCCTCAACGCGTCCGGCAGGCCGCCTTTGACCCACGCGTCGTGCCAGCCCAGGCCGTATTCGCCGCGGCAGACAGTTCTCGCGCTCCCAGACGTGAGGCCAAGGTCGGGCAGACGGACTCCCCCTTGGTTTTCCCCGCTGATCGGGTCATTGACTTTATACGCCATTGGCGTATAGTCCGCCAGTGTTGACCGTCATCGAGTCACCGATCTTCTCCCGGTACTCGCCGGACTATTGGACCGAGGAGGAGCGAGGCGAGTTCGCTGCCTATATCGCCACCACGCCCCGCGCTGGGGACCTGATCCGAGGCTCGGGTGGCTGTCGCAAGGTGCGGTGGTCGCGGCCCGGATCGGGAAAGTCGGGTGGGGTGCGGGTCATCTACGTGGCGCGCCTGGTGTCGGGCGCGGTCGTGTTGCTGACGATTTATGGCAAGGGTGCGCGAGACACGATCCCCGCGAACGTGCTGCGCGCTCTTGCAAGGGAGATGGGTCATGCGGACGAATGAAAAGGCGTTGCGGGCGCGCGATACCAAGCGCGACATTGGAGCCGAACTGCTCCAGGCCGTGCGCGATGTGAAGGCTGGCAAGGGCAAGACCTATACCGTTCCGGCTGCGGCGCTGGCGCGGCGAGAGGCCAGGATGTCTCAGGCGAAGTTTGCCGACATGCTGGGCGTGTCGGCGCGCACGCTGCAACAGTGGGAACAGGGCCGGCGCGAACCGACCGGCGCGGCGCGGGTGCTGATCGAGGTCGCCCGTCGCAATCTAAAGCTGGTGCGCACCGCAGCCCGCTCGGTGCAGACCGAAGTCGTGGAGCACAGCGAACCGCGCAAGACGACGCGGCGCAGGGAAGCCGTCGCCGCCTGAGATTGCCCGCTCGAACACCCAGGCCGACTTTAGGGTAAGGCGCTGGACTACAGTCTGAAGCGCTGGACCAAGACGATGCGATCGAAGATGCCTTGTATTTTGGACGATACTCTTCCAATTCACAGCCCTGGCTGAAGCGGCGCCGAATCCGGGGCATCGCCAAAGGGTGAACCGCCGCGCGCCGTGCGATCGCGATAAGTTCTGGCGGAATCGCCGGGGGATAGCGAAACATCCGATTTCAAATCAAGCGCTGGCGCGGCTTGTTGACGACGCCGCCTCCATCACTACCATTCTCCGCGTGAGTGCACATAGGGTACCGATAGGTGCCCTATGTGCTTGAACTTGCACAGGAAATGAGACATTCGTACAGTCTGATCGGTGCAGGTGGGAAACGCTCAGGTGAACTCCGACGCAACGCTTCGTGGCGGAAACGTTTCCCTGCCGAAGTGCAGCGACGGCTCAGCTTTTTCGTGAATGAGAACTGAAGCCTCATGCCTCTGGCGGAAGTGCTGTCCGAATTCCGGGCACGCCCCGCAGCGCAGAAAGCGAACACCGACGCGACCTTGACTGGACGCCGCCCTCATGAAAGCCGATCGGTATTGCTGCTTCAGAGAACTGGAACGAAACGAGGAGCGTGGCCGCGATTTCGTGATAACGACGGTGCGAAGGACAACGTCGACCTGTCTGGTGCTGGCTCCACATGGCGGCGGCATCGAACGCGGCACGTCAGATATCGCTCGGGCCATCGCTGGAGAGAACTTCAACTTGTACCTCTTCGAGGGCATCAAACTGACGGGCAATGGAGCCTTGCACATCACGAGCTCGCGCTTCGACGAGCCGTCGTGCCTGGACGTCCTGTCGAGCTGTGACCTCGTCGCTGCTATTCATGGCTGCAAAGGTGAAATCGAGCGAGTTCTTCTAGGCGGGTTGCATCGACCGATGATGCGCGAGGTATCCGATTCGCTCCAGAACCACGGAATTCATGTCGAATCGTCAGGGCACGCATTCCCGGCTACGGACCCTACGAACATCTGCAATCGGGGCCGGACGCGCCAAGGAGTTCAGCTCGAGCTTTCATCGGCGCTCCGCCGCAGCCAGAACCGGCATCGGGTGGTCGATGCGATGCGCGCTGTTCTCCTGGCGCGGGAGTCCGGCGCCGGTTAACGGGTGAACGACGGGCCGAACACCTGAAGAAGGCAGGCAGGCGCAGAGCCTGATGGCGGCCGTGTACGGCCGCGCTGCTGCGCGGCAGGACCTAATCGCACACTATGTCTACCTCGCTGAAAATGCCAGAGCTGGCGGGCCTGCGCAAGTCTTCCGTCGTTCGATCGGCGGCCGCCGCCCTCACGCGTTTCCTAAGGCCCGGGGCGCGGGTAGACCGCGCGCTTTCGCGGGTCGGCGTCTGCCTTTGGACTGGACGTCAAGCGCGCGGATGATCGCCGCGATCAGGCCGGGGAAGCGGGCATCGATTTCCGAGCAACGAGAGGCATTTTGCATTTCCACGCCCCGACGCTCGCTGCGAATCAGACCGGCGTCCCGGAGAATCTTGAAGTGGTGCGACAGGGTCGACTTCGGAATGTCCTTCTCGCTGATCTTGAGGAAATTGGAACAATTCTGCGAACAGGCGGAGGCAACGATCTGCGCATAAATCGCCACGCGCACTGGATCCGACAACGCGTGCAGGATCCCCTCGACGGTGACGTCCTTGATCGATGGGTGGAACAGCGGTCTCATCGAGACGACTATATCGCCTCTTGACAAGTTGTTCCATAGTTCATATATTCGGAACTAAGGAATTAACCGGTTACCTGCGCGGCGTCGCTACGTCCGGCGGTCCCATCCCTCCAAAACCGCACGAAAGGAAATGGCATGAGCAAACTCACGGGTAAGGTCGCCGTCGTAACCGGCGCATCTAAGGGCATCGGCGCAGCCATCGCCAAGGCACTGGCCGCCGAGGGCGCATCGGTCGTTGTCAATTACTCCTCGAGCAAGACCGGCGCGGACGCGATCGTCGCCGAAATCACGAGGAACGGCGGCAAGGCCGTCGCGGCCGGCGGCGACGTGTCCAAGACAGGCGACGCCCAAGGCATCATCGATGCTGCCATTCGCAACTATGGCCGGCTCGACATCCTCGTCAACAACTCCGGGGTCTACGAATTTGCTCCGATCCAGGAATTCACGGAAGAGCAATTTCACCGTCAATTCAATACCAACGTGCTTGGTCTGCTGCTAACCACGCGGGCGGCGGTAAAGCACCTGAGTGAGGGCGCCAGCATCATCAATATCGGCTCGGCGGTCACCCGTTTGACCCCGCCCGCGAGCGCGGTGTATTCGGGAACCAAAGGCGCCGTGGATGCGATCACCGGTGTCCTTGCCAAGGAACTCGGTCCCAAGCGGATCCGCGTCAACACGATCAACCCCGGCATCGTCGAAACCGAAGGCACCATTTCTGCCGGATTCATCGGCTCCGATTTCGAAAAAGCCCTGATCGCGCAGGCACCGCTGGGCCGCACCGGAAGACCCGATGACATCGCCGATATTGCCGTTTTCCTGGCGTCGAACGATTCGCGCTGGCTCACGGGAGAGCAGATCGTCGCCTCGGGGGGGATCCACTGAACACGGTCGAACACCTCACGACCAATGCACGTAGGTCGCCGATAGGCCTTGGCCGGCTTCCCGGCCCCGCTCGGTGGGCCTGCCGTCCCGCGTGAGCAGATTCATCAACTTCGGGTTTACGAAGAGCTTTTCCCTGCCGAAGGCCCGCTCGCGAAGCACGCCGATCGACACGAGCGCCTTCAGATAGCGGGAGGCGGCCTGGCGACCGGCGATCTTCGCGTCGACGAGATTCGCTATGCGACAGTAGGGTTGCTCGAAAATGACGTCCACCAGTTCGCGGCTGTAGATCTTCGGAAGCTTCTTTCGTACGTCATCGGCGGTGTCGGAGGCGAGGCGGCGAATTGCGCCGATCTTCCTCGTCGTCCATGAAGCCGTATCTTCCACGGCCCGCAGCATGTAAAGCAGCCACGGCTCCCAGGCACCATCGCGCGTTACCGCGAGCAGCAGGCGGTAGTAATCCGCCCTGTTGGCGATGATGTAGCGACTCAGGTAGAGGATCGGCAGCGCCAGGAGACCTTGCTCGACCAGGAACAAGCTGTTCAGCACGCGCCCGGTTCGGCCGTTGCCGTCCGTGAAGGGATGAATTGCCTCGAACTGGTAGTGAGCTGCCGCCATCCGAACCAGCGGATCGATGGCACTGTCGTCGTGCAGGAAGCGCTCCCAGTTCGCGAGAAGATCGCGGATTCGGGCTTCCCCTTCGGGCGGCGTGTAGACGAGTTCACCGGTGGCATAGTTCGCAAGGGCGGTGCCCGGAACCTTTCGCACGCTCATCTGGACGCCCTTGATCTGCGTGCAGATCGATTCCGCGGTCCGCGTCGTCAGCGGACGGGCCTTGAGCGCCTTGACGCCTTCGAGAAGGGCACGCCGGTACCGCAGGGCTTCATGGGTCGCCGGGTCCGCGCCGGAGTCGGCCGCCAGGTGTCGAAACAGCCGGTCGGCCGTGGTGACGATGTTTTCAATTTCGGAACTCGCCCGCGCTTCCAGAACCGGGAGCGTATTGATCAGCATCGCGGGGTTGGGAATCAGCTCCGCCGCCTGCTTCAATTCGGCCAGCGCCGCGCGTGCCGTAACGCATTGCTTCAAGACCGCTCTTGGCTCCAGGTCGAGTGCGGGCGGCAGGGGCGGCAGGTCGTTGTGGGGTCGATCCGGATGCCACGCGGCCCCAGAGCTCATGTCGCCGAAAGTCGCTTTTTGCGCCATGTCAGAAGCTTAGGTCGCGGGCGGCGACAGGTCAAGAAAACGTGTCGCCAAATTCTAAATCTTGCGACACGATGCAATCCGCGGGCCCGCCTTACTCACGAGCACGGTCGGGCGGAGAATCGCGCGAGAGATTCCGGACGTTTCTACAGTCAGCCCAGTGCGACTGACTGCCCAGCCGTACTCCCACTGGGATCGGCCGGCCGCGGGAGCTGCCGTCGGGCTGCAGAAGATCGCGTTAGTGGTGCTGACCCATACGAATGAGCGCCGGCTTCAGTGCCACCGCGCCAAGCGCCCAGGGCTGAGACGTTGCCAAGGCGTACGAAGCAAGCAGGCCCGACTCGGTGCCGGGCGCTGTGGCCGCGGCGCCGAGGATGTCGGTGCTTGTCGTCCCGCTGCCATTACTCCACGCCGCGGTTTGCCCGCCGGTCACGATGACTGGATTTGCGCCCTCGCTGGCGGCAATCATGCTGAAAACGACTTGATCGGACGAGGTGTCGGACACGTTGACCGAGGCCGTAGTCGTCTGTCCACTGGCCGAGGCGGATTCCCCGAAGGGCTGACTCTGGTTTACGGCCGTGAACGACACCGCACCGCCGACCACGTGACTTGCGTTCGTGAGCGTCGCAACGACGTTTGCGGTGCCCGAACGCGGGGCGAGCAAATACCAGAGCTCGATGCGGTCCTGGTTCCCCGGTCCGTTCTGGGCCTGTCGTCGCTTCAGCGGCTGGCCGCCGTAGGTCACCCCGAGAAGCGAACTCCCGTCGCGGCAAGAGATTCCGACCAGGAGCAGGCGATTGTTTGCGGTGCCGACCGTGTGCGGCCACGAAAGAGTGGTTGCATTCGTGCTGGTTGCGTTGCTCGTGTTGTCGGTGGCGATCAGACCGCCGAAGTACAGCTTAGACTGAACCCATGCCTGCTGCCCCACGAGGGCACCCACGCGTTGGCCGGTGTCATTGTCGTCGGAGAAATGAATGCCACCGTAAAGGCGTGACAGGCCCGCCTCGGCTGCCGCGCTGCTGAAGGTGGGGTAGGTGAACGTCGTAGGAGGGGCGGGGGGAATCAACGGCTCGACGCGGCCGAAGGGCGAAAGAACGGTGCCCGAAAGGACGGTGCTGTATCCGAACGTATCGCTTCCCGTGAAAAGCTGCAGGACGGTTGCGCTGGACCTCGAAAACACCGAATGCCCCGAGAAGTACCCTGGAAATGAGGGCGTGAGATTGCTCCCCGGGTTGTACGGGATCCACTTTTCCGTTGGATACGTTAAGTCGGTGGGTTGGCCAGGCCCACCCCAGGCGGTGACGGTTGGAACTTGCCCCGTTTGCGCCAGGTAACGAGCCGCGGTAATCGGGCGCACGCCATCATAGAACCTCTTGATATGCCAACAGACGATGCTGGCATCGAACGACGCGTTATGCATCGCAAAGAACAACTTAACGTCGTCGTCAATCGAATGTTGGTCTCGCGCCGATACGAATTGGGCGAACACGCCCCAATGCCCCGGCGGCAAGACGGAGTTAGGGCCGTCCGCCCAGTATTCGACGACGAGCTTGCGCCGCAGATTTTCGGGCAGATTGAGCGGATCGCCCAGCGCATAGCTGTACTGCGCTGCTTGCACGACGTTTGCCAGGTAATGCCCTGGTACCTGGATGTCGGGCGGCGGGATGATGCCCGGCTGATTGTCGTACTCAGTCGCAGCTGTCAATGCGAACGGCGTGACGCGCTCCCAATGCGGCGCAATGAAGACCTGGGTGACGCCGGTATTGGAGATCAAGGGCTGCCAGTGCAAGGGATCGGCGATATTCGGCGGGCAGGATCCAACGGTTTGCGGCGCGCAAAACGGCAACGGCGGATTGCGTGGTGCGTATCCGGTGTAATCCGAATAAGGCACCCCGCTGGCGCTAAGATTGCCATACTGATTCGACCCATCATCGCGCCGGAAGTGGATGACCCGGGCCGCGGCCACGTTGCCGATACCTTGCGGCGTTGTCAGATCGGTCGACTTGTCGTTCGGATCGTATCCAAGCCCGGTCATGACGGCGGCGAGTCGCGACGCGCCAGCGGGAAACAGGTTCAGCTGGCAGTTATAAGCGGCATAGCTGATGGCCTTTGCCTTGTTCGCGTCGGTACGCTCGCTGGCCGGCCGGCGTGGCGTGTCGCCCAGCGTGGCGGCGGCGCTAACGTCATAGACGGACCATGCGTCGTACATGCACGTATGCGCAATCGCCAGCGCGCGCGCAATGGCCGGTGGCCCGAGCTTGCTGACTGGAGTAACTTCAGTGAGCGCCGCCTGATTCCAAACCGTCACAACAGTTGCCGCGGCGGAGACGGCAAACCAAAGGCCGGCGGCCACGATGATCGACTTGGCCAGCACGGGCAACGGTAGATCGAGCAGCTGCCCGGTGCGGCAGCGGGAGACAGCGCCATAGCACTGCAGTGCGCGATTCATAGCAACCCCTCACTCTTTCGTGGACTCAAGGGCGGCGTCCGGCTCGCCCCTTTTTGTTCTAGCCAAGACGGACATCCGCAGCAGAAACGCCGACAACGTCAGAGCTGCCACCACGGACAGTCCCGACAGCCAACCGCTCGCGGCGCGTAACGAGTGAAGGCCGCTCCTGGCCAACTTCGGTGGGGTCGTCCGCGGCTGTGGTATCAGCAGCTGGCCGAGACTCTCGGGGCCAAGCCGCAAGTCAAAAGTTTCCGCGGCACGCGCAATCTGATCGGGCAGCGGCTCGCCAATCTGAACGCTCGGCCACTTGCCGGCAATTGCAATGACTCGCTGCTTGGCGTTGCTCACGGCTGCCTGCGAGAAGTAGCCGCTGTCGCCGTACGTCGACAACATCTCCTGAACCTCGCCATAGTCGCTTTTCGCCAACGCGAGGGAGAGGCTGCGCAGCACCGCGGCGTCCATCAGGGTACGAACGTGCAATATGTCCAAGGAGGTCTTTGCGAAAAGCCAACCGCCAAACGCAGCGCATGCCAACAGGGAGGCCAGGCACGTCCAGCCGGCCTTGATCCAGAGCGAGCGAGCGTTCCGAGAAGGAACATCGGCACTCGAAGAAGCACGGGCTGCTTCGCGAGCCCGCAATGCTGCCGTCTCGCGCACTTTCATGGCCGCGCTGCAAATCTCTTTCACGAGGCCTGCCTCGACATCGGACGCAGGCAATCGCCCGAGGCCGCTTACCTCGGCGACTACGATCATCCCCGGTCTGATGCGCCAGAAATACAGACAGCGCTGCAAACCCACCTGCTTCACGCACACCTCGCCGATCGCAGCTTGCGAAAGTTGCTCGACGACCTTGCCAAAACCCGGGCCCGCCGTATTCCATCCACGCTCCGACCGATCTTCCGCGACGACTGCACAATCTGCAATCGACCAGGTCACTTTGCAGTCGAGCGACTGCTGATCGATCAACGCTCCGCGCACTTTTCTCGACTCGAACGGATCGAAGAAGGTCTCGAAGTTGCCGCCCAGCGGGCGTGGCTCGTCGCCGGCCGCAGCCCGAAAGTCCTCGGTACGTGCTCGCGACGTGTCGACCGTTACCGCCCGTGCCCATGCAGTAACGGGCGAGTCAGTCGCACGCCGAGTCGGCGTCATGGTGTTCACTTGGCAATGCCCATCGCGCGTCGCGTTTGCTCGACGTAGCTGTCCAGCTCGCGCAATTGCGCCTCGTCCACGTCGCTCATGGCCGTGATGCCGGTGGCAGTGGCAAAGGCCGCCCCGTCGTCCTGATTGGCCAGGAATCCCTTGAGCTGGGTTTTGAGCCTCGCCACCAATCCGCGGTTCAAACGGGGGTTCGCCAGAACTACGAAGTTCGGGATGCGCGCAATCGTGTCGGCGATCTTCAGGCGCGCGCTTTCCTCCGGCGGAAGGGCCCGGAATTCACCGTTGCTCATGATGGCTGCGGTGGCCTCGCCGGTCAGCAGCATGCGTCCGACCCCAAGGTCCGTGCGCGGGCCCCTGACCTCGAAGTCCTTGCCGGGTTGCAGGCCCTGCTGCCCGAGCCACGCCAGCCCGTACATGGCGACCAGCGACTGCGGATTGGCGAACGCAACGACCTTACCGCGCAGTTCGGCGGCCGAGCCGAGCGATTGGTCGACGGGCGTGATCAACAGCGCGTTGATGCGCGGCTCGTAGATGACCAGCGGGATCAATCCGCGATCGAGCTGGGCGACTCGCGCAAAATGCGGCGCGCTGACCGCCAGGTCGTAATCCCCCTTCATGGTGCTTTCGAAGAAAGCCTTGAAATTGGGGGAAGTACTGATCGAGATCTTCTGTGTGTTCAGCCCCTCCAAATAGTGCTTCATGTGCTCGTACTGGGCCATCAGCTTCTCGGCACTGATGTTCGGCAGCACCCCCACGACCAATGCGTCGGGCTCGTCGCGGGACGCTTGCGCCAACCCAGCCGCGGCTGCCGGCGCCGCCGCAGCCCGCTTCGCGGCTGCCCCTGCAGTGGCCACCGGCGGTCCTCCCTGGGCCTCCACAAGGCGCAAGTACTGCGCGCCGCTCGCTTGACGCACCAGTTCGAAATGCGAACCGGCATATATCAGATCCGGATTTTCCAGATGGCTGTTTTGCGGGTCGTACAGCTCCCGCCACTTGCGCGCGTCCCCCGTGATCGTCGCCGCGATGCTGGAGAAGGTGTCACCCCAACGCACCTCGATGATCGAAGGCGCGGTCGTGTTCGACTCCCGAACCGTGTGTTCAGTGGGTGGTGGCTTGGAAGACGTCGGCGCGCTGGTACAGGCCGCCAGTTGCTGTTGATACAGCGCGGCCGCGTTCTCGGAGTGTTGGGCCGCCTCCTCGTAGTCTTTGGCGGCCTGGAGGTAGTCAGCCGACTTTCCGCGGCCAGACGAAGCTTCCTTGAGCATCTGCGCGGCACCGCTGCGTTGGTCCCGAGCGCCGGCGCGCATCGCTTCGACTTGCTGCCGCAGATTGTCACAGCTCACCTGGGCCGAAGCTGCACAAGCCGAAAGCGCGCAGACAACACCGATGCTGATCGAGGTAACGAAGTTCACTGTATTAGACTCCAGCACAGCATCTTTACCAACGCGTTCTCAAGCGCGTTGCCCCAGGAACCGCAGTAAGGTCCCCATCCGGACTGGGAGCCGCAAGCACACTGTCGAGGAAGACACTAGCGACTCCCCAAGCGCTTATCACTCATGCCGGCCGGCACGATCTGCGCACGCCCCGATACCCGATACCGGCCTCATCGGGGGCTTTCAACGGTCTTTCCGGGAGATTCTTGTCTTGAATTACGGGATCTGGTCGGACCACGAATGGCCGGCCGCCCTCTCGATCTGCCGCCTCCGGGCGGTGTTCTTCTGGACGGCCCTTAACGACCGCACTCCCGAAGGAGGCATTTAGCGCCAGGCTTTGCGGCCTGGCAAGGGGATCGCTCCTACGCTCGTACCATGGATCGGGTCGACGCCGGCCGATCGCGGGCGGCTGCTCCTTGTCTTTTTAAGGTCGGATAGCGCAAGTATGCTGATCGCGACCACCGTTGGGAGCGAGTTGACGCCGACCCGCTACACCAGCCCGAGCTGGACTGCAGCTTCTGCTCGATCGAGCGTGGCTGAGCGGTCTTTTTTCGCGCTGCAGCGACTCCGAGTTAGCGCTGACTCTTTCGGGCGCGCCGGGATGGCACCAATGCCGCGTCCGGCGTGCGCGAGCGGTTGGCGGCGAACAAAATCTGGACGTGCGGGCAGACGTATAGAGCGACCGTTGGCGCGTCCGGTCGGGTTTGAGACCCGCCATGAGCGCGCGGGGTGGTACGCCTATTTTCCGGTAGAAGATGCAGGCTGCTTCAGCACAGGATCGTCCGGTTTGAGGAAATGGTCCGGCAGAGCGGCCTTTCGCAATAACCGATTCAGCTCCGACACGATCCGCTCAACTGTCCATATTGCTTCGACGCCACTGACGCAGTCCGACGAATCTTCGATTTCTTCCCTGCTAAATTTCCCGACCACCGCTCGGGAGCCGATCCGTAGATGGAGTCTGACCGTCTCGGGCCGCCGCATCGACGCGGGGCCACGACTCCACGAGAATTCCGCTGCGGCGATTCCTCCCGCTGCCTCTACGCCGTCCATGATCGCGCGCTCGATGGTCCGCAATCCATTTGAAAAATCGTCTGGCGCTTGCATGCCCATCTGGCGGTCCTCGCGGAACGGCCCTGTATCAGGCGATCATTCCAAAGGGCTCAGGTTTACGCGACGGCGCCGGGTCATCGTGCCAAAGCAGCGCCGGCGCCTCGCACAACGTAATGAGGCGCTCGTTCTCATCGCTTGATAAGGGACTGGATCCTTCGCCCTCCTTTGAGTCGATCTCATCCGTACCGAGGACCGGCCCGACGTCTGCGCATTCACGGTCCCCTCGTGTCAACATATTCAATCGGCTCAAAATGGAGCCGATCGCTCGTCGGAAATGCCCCCGTTCCATCGATTCCTCGGTGCGTTTGAAACACGGCACGGGGACACTGTGCACTTTGGGCAGGGGCGCCCGCTATCCGTGGATACATTCAAGGCGCGAGCAGGAAATACCTTAAGGCTGCTGACTCCTGGTAATGCTCAAGGTCGAAGCGATGGTCACCTGCTGTCAGAGTCGTGTCGCAGTTGGTCGGCAGGCCCTGTCGACGCTGTTGGAACGTCCGGTACTAATTAATAAGGCCCCGTCTGGGGCCTTATTGAGGGGTGACGCTGACGCACGCGGTCAATCGTCTCCGGAGACCTGGAGTTGACCCCGAACGACACCACCAGGATGCGCCACCGAGTGCACGTTGACGTATACATTTCCGGTGCGGGCCTGCTGGAAAATCTCCGCCAAGGTCGCGCCACACGCCGTGTTCACGACGTTCGCGTCGGTGATCGTCGCGTTGCTCACCCACTGCCCATCGACATCCCAGCCTGCCGCGTGGAAGCCCGCAAGGAACACGATCACCGGCCCATTGACGCCGGCCGCGCCACAGTGGAAATGGGCTTGAGTGATTCGAACTCCGCTGTCCACGCGCAGCGTGTATTCACCGGCCGTGGCCCCGTTGTTGACCACGATCTGGAAGCGTCCCCCACTGTTCGTCGCAACAACTGGCACTTGGTTGTCGCCTGACAGCCGAGCCCTGAACACCTCCTGTGCATCGGCGATTGAACTGGCGCCGAGAATCGCAACGACTAGCGCCGTAGCAGTCACGCTCAGATTCATGATCGTTACTCCTTCCGTCTAGTGTGACGCGGCATTACAACAAAGTTCATTTCGAAGAGGCAAGCTACTCTGGAACAGTCGCGGGGTCTAGTCACTGCTTTACCTCGATCTAATGTCAGCTTTAGGGAGGTTCCACAGCCCACGTTGGCGGAAGCTTTATTCAATGCATCGAATTGAATTTACTTTAGATCGACCTCGCACCCATGACGAGGTGATGGTTGGAAGGACGCTCGGCTATACTCGACGCCATCAGTAAGCCAATGGGTGGTCAACCATCTCCGCCGCGGTGATCGACACGCTGCTGCTGACCGCGACGAAGATTTTCAGCTTCGACGGGAACCGGCCGCTCACGAATGCGAGCGGCTTTTTCTTTGCACGCGGCGGGCGCCTCTACCTCGTCACCAGCCGCCACGTGATGATCGACGAACCCAGCAAGCACTTTCCCGACCGCATCCAGGTCGAGCTGCATGTCGACCCGGACAACATTGCCCGCTCGACCGGCTTTTCGATACCGCTGTACCGCGACCGCAAGAGCCTGTGGCACCAGGCTCGCGACGCTGCCGGTGACATCGACGTGGCCCTGATCGAACTGGACCGCTCCGCGATGCCGGCCAGCACGGTTTATCGCGCCTTCACGCCGCACCATCTGTGCCAGCCCGACACCAGCATCGAGATCGGCAGCTCGCTGCTGGTATTGGGATTCCCGCTGGGTTTTCACGACACCGTGCACCACCTGCCGGTGGCGCGCCAGGCCGGTGTTGCCTCGTCCTTTGCCATGCGCTTCCAGGGCGAGGGATATTTCCTCACCGATGCCCGCACGCACAGCGGCGGCAGCGGCGCGCCAGTGGTGATGCGCATCACCGATCCGGACCCGGTGCACGCGGATCTGCCCTGGCGCCTGCTGGGGATCCACTCGGCGCGGCTCGATATGCTGACGCGCGACACGCGGGTCGACGAAGCGCTGGGACTTAACTGCGCCTGGTACGCCGACGTGCTGATGACGCTGACACAGCCGCCCACGCCGTGAAGGGCCCGCTATCCGCCGCGCCGCTCTCCTACAATGGCATCGAAACCGATGTCGCCCTGCCGCGCAGAGGAGACCCGCATGGAGCGAGACAACGATCCACACCGACCCGAGAAAGCGCGTCGCCGCGCACTGAAAGCGCTTGGCGCGATCGGCACAGCTGCGGCCGCGTCGCACCCGGCGCTGCAGGCGCTTGCGGCAACGGCCGCACGGGTTGTGCTGCCTTTCGACAACGGCGAGCGCGAACTGGTCGTCTTTCCGCAGAAGCGGCCGCTGATCCTGCTCACCAGCCGGCCGCCGCAGCTCGAGACCCCGTTTGCCGTCTTCAACGAAGGCGTGCTGACGCCAAACGACGCGTTTTTCGTGCGCTACCACTGGAGCGGCATCCCCACCTCGATCGACCCGCAGGCCTATCGACTGCGCGTGGGCGGCAAGGTCGATACGCCCTTGGAGCTGTCTCTGGAGGAGTTGAAGCGCCTGGCAGAACCGGTCGAGATCATCGCCATCGACCAGTGCTCGGGTAACAGCCGCGGGCATTTCACGCCGCGCGCCAACGGCGGCCAGCTCTCCAACGGCGCCATGGGCAACGCGCGCTGGACCGGCCTTCCCCTTAAAAAGGTGCTGGAGAAAGCGGGCGTACAGGCCGGGGCCGTGCAGGTGAGTTTTCATGGCCTGGATCGCCCACCACTGGAAGGCAGTCCGGGTTTCGTCAAGGCGCTCACGATCGACCACGCACTCGACGGCGAGGTGATGCTGGCCTGGGCGATGAATGGCGAGGACCTGCCGATGCTGAACGGCTATCCGGTGCGCCTGATCGTACCCGGCCACTACGGCACCTACTGGATCAAGCACCTGTCCGACATCCAGGTGCTCGACAAGCCGTTCGAGGGCTTCTGGATGAGCACCGCGTATCGGATACCGGACAACCCGTGTGCCTGCGTGGAGCCGGGAACGACCCCGGCCAAGACGGTGCCGATCGGCCGCATGAACGTGCGCTCATTCATTACCAGTGTTGCGGACGGGGCCCAGGTGCCGGCCGGTCGCGAAACAACGGTGCGCGGCATCGCCTTCGACGGCGGCTACGGCATCACGGAGGTCGCGCTTTCGGCCGACGGCGGAGGGTCGTGGCGTGCGGCGCATCTGGGCAAGGATCTGGGCCGCTACTCCTTCCGCGAATGGAAGGCGGCATTCACGCCGCCCGGCAAGGGAACTTTCGAGCTGAAGGTGCGTGCGGTCAACCGGATCGGCGAGAGCCAGCCCATGAACGCGCTGTGGAACGCGGCGGGCTACATGCGCAATGTCGTGGAAACCACGCGCGTGGTTGCCGCCTGAGGAGGTCTCCATGAGAAGCCGTGCCAACATGGCCTGCGTATTGAAGATCGCCCTGGCGGCACTGTGTGCCGCGCCGCCCGCCGGCGCACTGGACATCACGCTGCCGGCGGAGACCGCGAGCTTCAAGGCAAGCAATCTGCCCGGCTACCCGCTGGTGCAGCAGAATTGCCTGGTCTGTCATTCGGCGCAGTACGTGCAGTTTCAGCCGCCGTCGTCTCCGCGCGGCTACTGGGAGGCTACCGTCAGGAAGATGAAAAAGACCTTTGGGGCACAGTTCGCCGACGAGGACGTCGCGGCGATGGTCGATTACCTGGTGAAGACCTACGGTGCCGAGCGTGTGGCGGCCGGCGAGGTTGGCGCCTCGACTGCGTACGCCAGGCGCTAAGACGCGAACGCCAAGATGCCTTTTTCGATACGCAAGGCAACGATCGATGACCGGGGCGAGCTCGAGAGCCTGATCGCCCGTTCCGCGCGTGCACTGACCCTTGGCGCCTACACGCCGCGGCAGGTCGAAACGGCGCTGCGCGGAGCGTTCGGAGTCGATTCGCAGCTGATCAGCGACGGCACCTATCTGGTCGCCGAAGCGGAGGGCAGCATCGTCGGATGCGGCGGGTGGAGCCGGCGCCACACGCTGTTCGGCGGCGACGCGCGCGCGCATCGCGACTCGGCAGAGCTGAATCCCGCACGGGATGCCGCGAAGATCCGGGCGTTTTTCATCGATCCGGCCCACGTGCGAGAGGGAATCGGTACCGCGCTGCTCGAGCGCTGCGAAGCGGAAGCGCGCGGGTGCGGCTTTACCCGGTTCGAGCTGATGGCCATGCTGTCCGGCGTCGATTTTTACCGCGCGCGGGGCTACGCGCCCGGCGCTGCGGTGCTCTACGAGCTCGAGCCGGGTCTGACCATCGAGTTCCTGCCGATGAACAAAGTCGTTTAGAGTCAGGATGCAAGCCGCCCCGCGCCGCGATGGAATTGGACCGGGAGGGCCGATCAATTCACCGGATGGCCGTTTCGCGCCGTTCTGGTACAATTCACTTCAGCGGCAATTGACCAGCGCCCGTCGTTTCCCGATGACAGGCTTTTGCCGCGGTCAATCCTGACTCGCTTTACATACATCGTTCGTCTGCAATTTGCTGGTCGATGAACGCCCCGCTTCAACGTTGAAGCGCCGGCAGGCCAACTCTAGAAAGTTTCTGAAATGTCATTTGCAAGCCTCGGCTTGTCCGATGCGCTGTTGCGCGCGGTCGCCGACGCCGGCTACACACAGCCGACGCCCATTCAGCTTCAAGCCATTCCCGCAGTACTCGCCGGCGGCGACCTGCTCGCGGGCGCCCAAACCGGCACCGGCAAAACGGCCGGCTTCGTGCTGCCGATCCTGCAGCGCCTTGCGGCCACTGCGCGGGCACCCGGCCGTGCATCGATCCGCGTGCTGATCATGACGCCTACCCGCGAACTGGCATCCCAGGTCGAAGAAAGCGTTCGCACCTACGGCAAGTACCTGAAATTCAGCTCCACCACCGTGTTCGGCGGCGTCGGCATCCAGCCGCAGGTCACGGCGCTGCGGCGCGGGGTCGACATCGTGGTGGCAACGCCCGGCCGTCTGCTCGACCATCACCGCAGCCGCACCATCGATCTGTCCGGCGTCGAAACGCTGGTGCTGGACGAAGCCGACCGAATGCTCGATATGGGATTCATGCCCGATATCAAGCGCATCCTGGCGCTGCTGCCGAAGAAGCGGCAGAACCTGCTGTTTTCGGCGACCTTCTCCGACGAGATCCGCGACCTCGCCACGGGCCTGCTGCACGCGCCGGCACAGATCCAGGTCACGCCGCGCAACTCGACCGTCGAAGCAGTCCAGCAGACGGTGCACCCGGTCGACTCCAAGCGCAAGACGGAGTTGCTCGTGCATCTGGTCAAGGAGCAGCAGTGGTTCCAGGTGCTGGTTTTCACCCGGACCAAGCACGGCGCGAACCGGCTGGCCGAGCAACTCGAAAAAAGCGGAATCACCGCGCTGGCCATACATGGCAACAAGAGCCAGGGCGCACGCACGCGAGCGCTCGCCGAGTTCAAGAGCGCCAAGCTGCAGGTGCTGGTCGCTACCGACATCGCGGCGCGCGGACTGGACATCGAGCAGCTGCCGCACGTCGTGAACTTCGATCTACCCAACGTGCCGGAAGACTACGTGCACCGGATCGGCCGCACCGGCCGGGCCGGCGCAGGCGGCGAGGCGATTTCGCTCGCAAGCCCCGACGAGATGACTTATCTGCGTGACATCGAACGGCTGATCAGGCGCTCGATCCCGCGCGTGGTGGTCGCGGGCTTCGAGCCCGGAACGCGCGGTAGCGCCGAACCGGCCAGTGCAGCGAAACCGCAGCCTCGCGCGTCGCGGCCGAACGGTGCACCGCGGTCGAACGGTGCGCCGCGGTCGAACGGTGCATCACGGTCGAACGGCGCATCACGGTCGAAGGGCGCGGCGCGGTCGAACGGTGCTCCACGGTCGAGCGCTGCGCCGCGCTCGAACGGTCAGCCGCGGTCGAACGGTGAGCCGCGCTCGAACGGTGAGCCGCGCTCGAATACTGCGGCGCGCGCTCATCCGGCCGGTGCCAATCCCGCTTCGCAGCGACCGGCAGCCGCCAAGCGGCCCGTCTCCTCGCGCGGGCGCCCCTCCCTGGTGGACCCACTGGTTCGATCGAACCTGCCACCGGGCTGGACGATCAAAAGAACGTGAGCGCACTGGCCTCGCCTCGTCCCTGCTGCCTCATCCTGAGGTTCTCCCCGCGTCTTGGGAGACGCGCTGCAGCGGTGAACCCAGCTGTTACAAAGGGAAGCACTCGGGTGCGGGGCGAGGTCATCGCGCGGCCATTCCGCGCGTTCTAGGTGATGAAGCCGCCGCCCTTGCGCACAACCGAGTGGGTGGTCCAAATCATCACGACAAACTTGCGAGCCTTCGAGAGGGGTGTATGAAGAAGCTGTCGTTCGCCTTCGCGCTGCTGACGGCCGGCTGCGTCGTTTATCAGCCGGTCCCGACCTACCCGCCCCCGCCGGCCGCTCCGCCCGCCCCGGTCACCTATCAGCCTCCTCCGCCGCCGGTCGAGCCCGCCCCGATCGGGTACGGGCCTGCCCCGATCGCATACGAGCCCGCCCCGATCGCATACGAGCCGCCGCCACCGCCGCCGGTTGTCAGCGTGTACGTCGAGCCGCCGATCGACGAGCCGCCCCCAATCTTGGTTCCATGGGCTCCTCCGCCGATGCTGGTTGAAGAGCCTCCTCCGCCGCCGTTCTACGGCGCCGTCTGGATCGGCGGATTCTGGGTGTGGCATGGAACCTGGGTGTGGGATCACGGCCGCTGGGCCGAGCCGCCACGGCCGAGTTACGTCTGGGTTCACCCGTACTACGAGAATCGCGGCGGCACCGTCATTTTCATCACCGGTCACTGGGGCGCGATTGGTGTCGCATTCGTACCGCCGCCGCGCGACCGTTATTTCGAGGTCGAGCGACCCCTGCCCGGCGTGGTCGCGGGGCCGCCTTGCATCGGCCCGGAGGGAGTGTTTGTACCGCCGCCACCCGGCTCTCGGCTTGGAATCATCATTCCCGCGCCGGTGGGCACGGCCCCGGCCGTCGTCACGAGCGCGCCGGCCGTGGTCAACGTCGGGATGCGGATCACCAACAACGTGAACAGCAATAACACGACCGTCGTGAACAACGTCACCAACGTGACCAACGTGACCAACATCACGCACGTGACGATCGTCGCGCCGGCCAGCGCCACCGCAACCGGACAGGCCGTGAACACCTCGGTTCCTGCGCAGGCGCATCTTGCCGCCGCGCTTCCCCCGTTGGTGAAAGTTGCCGCGCCGCCACCGGCGACGCAGCGGCCGATTCCGGCGTTCGTGCGCGGACGCCCGCAGGTTGCTTTGCCGCCGCCGCAGGTCGTGCACGCCATCGTGCAGGCCCCACCACGCCGTCCGATCCCGCCTGCGGCCGCTCCCGCGCCCGCGACGCCCCCTGTCGCGGCGCCGATGGCGCCGCATCCGGCGCCGACTGGAAATATCGGCGCCCCAGGTTCAAGAGAATCGTTCGATCGCAGGGACCGGGAGCGCGCGCCCAATGCGGCGCAGCCGGCACCGATGGTTCAGCCGACGCCGAACACCGCGGCTCCGCGCGCGGCACAGCCAGCGCCCATGGTTCAGCCGGCACCGAACACCGGTGCTGCGGCGCCCCTTGAACGCCCGAATGAGCGCCCAGCGGAACGCCCGGGCGAACGCCGCGAGCGCATTGAACCCCGCGCGCCGAACCCGGCCCAGCCCGCGGTCAATCCGAGCGTGCCGCCTCCTCCGCCCAAGGCTGCGGTCAATCCGAGCGCGCCGCCTCCTCCGCCCAAGGCTGCGGTCAATCCGAGCGCGCCGCCTCCTGCGCCGAAGGCTGCAGCCAATCCAAACGTGCCGGCCCCGGCGCCCAAGCCGGCGGTGCCTGCATCGGCACCCAGGAACCCGCAGAACACGCAAGGCGTCACGCCGCCGCGCAAGGAAAATCCCGCTGGCCAGCCCGCGGGCGGCGAAAAACGCGGCGCGGCTGAAAAGCAAAAACAAGACGAGAAGCAGAAGGAGCACGAGAAGGAAAAGGAGCGCGGCGAGCGCTGACCAGGCCGGGCTTCAACATCCGGCGCCGGTACACCCGGCGCCGTGCCACCCATTGCGCGCCGCCGGCGGTATCCGACAACGCTGAGCGCGCGGCCAATGACCTCATGCAAGTGCCAGTGAACAAAAGGACTTGCGTTGCCGCAGCGGCCCTGCAGGTCCAGTAAGGGAGCCCGATTGCCATCACGTCGTCCGGCTAGCGCGGCAGCGTCCGCGGGGCCGATGGACATTCGGTTATGTCCTGGCTATCATGACCGCTGCAACCGTTAAGGCTTCGTTCGACCCTCTGACCGCTGTGCCGGCCCAAACTATCATCGGTCCGCGCCTCTGTTCCATCGGCAAACGTACTTGACGCTCGCACGTCCGGGCGCCTGCCTGGACGCAACTTCCTCATTCCTCATTTACGCATCAAGGACGACAGATATGGCACAAGGCACGGTCAAGTGGTTCAACGAATCCAAAGGCTTCGGGTTCATCACTCCGGAGGACGGCGGAAAGGACCTGTTCGCGCATTTCTCGCAGATCCAGGGCACCGGCTTCAAAACCCTGCAAGAAGGTCAGCGAGTCGAGTTTGTGGTCGCGCCGGGCACCAAGGGCCCGCAGGCGACTCAGATCCGAGTAATCTGAAGCGCGCGCCGGCTGGCCTGGTCGGCTGATCGCGCTTCAAGCAGGACCGGGTTCCGAACCCGGCTCCGGGTGGTTTCGCGCCAGGGGCCGGTTTCCAATTCGAATCGACTCAGGACACTAGTTGGCCAAGACCAATTACGCTTTTGAAAAGCGCCAGCGCGAGCAGGCGAAGAGAAAGAAGCAGGAGGCCAAGCGCTTGCGCAAGGCGGGCTCTCATGCGCCCGCCGGCGAGCCTGAGGCTCCCGCCCCGGCACCCGCGCCAGCCGCGGTCGACCCGAACAAATCCTAGTTCGCCAGCCGGCGGTTGAACGGCCGCGGACCACGGCGCGCGCGATTTTGCTTCAACCCTGAGCCGCTTAGGATATATTTCCCCGGCCGGTACGCCGTGCGCCGGCCGGGGGCGGTGATGGACGAATCGGAACCGAGTCCGACCCAGCAGCGAGCGTCGGCCCGCGTCGCGGTGGTCGACGACGATCCGCTGTCCAGCTCGATGCAGGCTCATCTGTTGTCCCTGCTGGGCCATCGCGCAATCGTCGAGACCGATCCCGAACAGGCCATCGAGCGCGCGCTGAACGGGCAATTCGACCTGATTCTGCTGGACCTCGGAATGCCCGGCCTGAACGGCTTCGAGGCGCTTCGGCGGCTCAGGCAGCGCGAGGCGGCCGAGAAGCGCGCCCAGGTTCCGGTTATTGCGGTGACCGGCTACACGTCGGAGCCGGACCGGCTGCGCTGCCTGATGTCCGGCTTTGCCGATCACGTCAGCAAACCGATTCATGCGGACCTGTTCGAAGCCTCGTTGCGCCGCGTGCTGGGCCAGCACGCGGGCGGCGCCGCCCAACCGGCCGCCGGCGAGCTTCAATCCGACGTCGACCGGCTGCGCGCGACCGTGAGGCGGCTGTCGGATGCAAAGCCCCAGGACCGCAGCTTCGGCCCGACCGTGATGGAGAAGTTCGCGCTGCGCTCGCAGCAACTGATCGAATCGATGCGGATCGCGCTGAGCGAGCAGGACGCGGACCAACTGGCGCTCAGCGCCCGACATATGAAGTCGTCGGCCGAATTCCTGGGTGTCACCCGGCTGGCCGACATGTGCGCCCAGCTCGAACAGGCGATGCTGGCGCAGCAGTGGGGCGCGGCCGAGCAGCTTCTGGAACAGATCGAGTATGGCAACCAGGCGGTGCTGACCGTGCTGTTCGAGTCGGCCCGATGACCGCCGGCTCCGCGGTCCGATCCGCGGACGATCCGCAGGGGCGCCCAAGGGGCGTGGGCGCGGAGCTGATCTCGCACACCGGGCATGCGCTTCGCGCGTGCCTGAATGCGATTCTCGGATACGCGCAGATCCTCGAACTGGATCGGGCCCATCCGCTGACACCCGTACAGAAGGAGCGGGTCGACCAGATCCAGGCCTCGGGCTGGCAGCTGCTGCGACTGATCGACGACGCGCTGGAGCTGGCGCGGATCGGGGCGGGCCAGCTGACCGTCCCGATGGAGCCGGTGGCGCTGGCGCCGCTGTTGCGCGACAGCCTGGCGCAGCTGGACGAGCCGGCCGTCTCGAGCCGCGTTGGCCTCGACGCCGCAAGCCATGATGCGATCGTGTGGGCCGATCCGGCCCGCCTCAGGCAGGTCGTCGTCAAACTGCTGCTCGGTGCGCTCAAGTGCGACCGGCACGGCGGCAGCGTTCTGGTCGGCCTGAGCCAGAGTGCCGAAGGCGGCACCATGATCCGGATTCGGGGCGATGGCCTGGCGCTGGCACCCGGGCAGCTCGAGAAAATGTTCCTGCCGCTCGATCATCCGGCGGCCAAAGACGGACCCGCTGAAGGCGTTCAACTCGGCTTGGTGCTGGCTCAGAAGCTGGTCGAGCTGATGGGCGGACGGCTGCAGGTCCACCGCGATCCGGCTTCGGGATCCGAGCTGCGGATCCTGCTGCGTGGCCATGCGCCCGGAGGCGGACCGTCGTCCGCGGCTGACGCATGAGCGGTCCGGTCCAGGCGCGCACGGCCGTGATGCCCGCCGCAAGAAGTCCAGTGCTGCGGTCCGACTATCGGGCGCCGGCGTTCCGCGTCGAGTGGATTTCGCTGTGCTTCGACCTGGCGATCGAATCGACCGAGGTCGAAGCGCAGCTGCAGGTGCGGCGCTCGCCGCAAGCGCCGGCTGCGCCGCTGCGGCTCGACGGCGAACGGTTGCAGTTGCTCTCGATCAAGCTGGACGGGCGCGAGCTGAAAGACAGCGAATTTCGGATCGACGAGTCCGGCCTGTCGCTCAATGGCGGGCAGGCCGACTCGTTCGTGCTGACGATCCGCACCCGGGTGCGGCCCGAGTCGAATTCCGAGCTGTCGGGTCTGTACGCATCCGGCGATACGCTGCTCACGCAGTGCGAGGCGCGCGGATTTCGCCGGATCACCTACTTTCCGGACCGGCCCGACGTGCTGGCGCACTACACCGTCAGCCTGCGCGCCGATCGCGACCGCTTCCCGGTGCTGCTGTCGAACGGCAACCTGATCGACGAGGGCGGCCTGCCGGACGGGCGCCATTTCGCGACCTGGGACGATCCGCACCCGAAACCGAGCTACCTGTTCGCACTGGTGGCCGGGCGCCTGCACTGCCGCGAGTCGCATGTGACGACGCGTTCGGGGCGTGCCGCCCGTCTTCAACTGTGGGCGGCCGAATCGGATCTGGCGCGGCTCGAACATGCGCAGCACTGCCTCGAGCGCGCGATCGTCTGGGACGAGCGGCGCTTCGGACTGGAGCTGGACCTGGACCGCTACATGATCGTGGCGGTGCGGGATTTCAATTTCGGGGCGATGGAGAACAAGGGCCTGAATCTTTTCAGCACGCGTTATGTGCTGGCCGATCCTTCGATCGCGACCGATGCCGACTACGCGGAGATCGAGGCAGTGGTCGGCCACGAGTATTTCCACAACTGGACCGGCAACCGCGTGACCTGCCGCGACTGGTTCCAGCTGTGCCTGAAGGAAGGCTTGACGGTCTACCGCGAGCAGGAGTTCGTGCGCGACATGCTGGAACGCGGCTTTTCGGATCCGGCCTGCGCACGATCGGCCTGCGGCGTGCCGCGGATCGAGGCAGTTCGCGCGCTGAGAACCACCCAGTTCGCCGAGGATGCAGGCCCGATGGCGCACCCCGTGCGGCCCGACTCCTACCTGGAAATCAACAATTTCTACACAGCCACCGTCTATCGCAAAGGCGCCGAGGTGGTGCGGATGCTGGCCACGCTCGCCGGCGCGGCGCAATTTCGCCGCGGTTTCGATCGATTCATCGCGCGTCACGACGGCGCCGCGGTCACGTGCGAGGACTTCGTCGCTTCGATCGGCGGCGCGGCCGAGAGGGACCTGAGTCAGTTCATGCGCTGGTATACGCAGGCCGGAACGCCGCGGGTGGCCGTCAGTCCGCTGTACGACGCTCACAGCCGCACGCTCGAGTTGACGTTCGCGCAGAGCTGCCCGCCGACTCCGGGGCAGCCCGACAAGGAGCCGTTCCTGATCCCGCTGGCGATCGGACTGCTCGGGCCGGACGGGGCGCAGCTCCCGGTCAAAACCGAACCGGGCGTGGCTGCCGGCACCACGACGCGGCTGCTGGAGCTCAGAGAGCCGGCGCACACGTTCCGCTTCTTCGATGTGCCGGCCGGCACCGTTCCGTCGCTGCTGCGCGATTTCTCGGCACCGGTGATCGTCGAGTATCCCTACCGCGATGCCGAGCTCGCCGTGCTGGCGCGGCAGGATGCCGATCCTTGCAACCGGTGGGACGCGCTGCAACGGCTGCTGCTCGGGCACCTGGCCCTGGCAGCCGACGCACACGAGTTCGGCAAGCCGGTCAGCCTGGATTCGGCGGTCGTCTCGCTGGTCCGCGACACGCTGCTCGACCCGGCCCTGGCGCCGGCCTTCCGCGAACTCGCATTGCGCCTGCCGGCCGAATGCCTGCTGGCGGAGACCCGCTCGATCGTCGTTCCGGAAGCGGTGCGCGGCGCCCGGCTGCAAGTGCAACGGCTGATCGGCCGTGAGCTGCACGCCGACTGGGAGGCGACCTACGCGTCGATGCGGGACGATGGCCCGTATCGGCCGGACCCGGTCGCGGTGGGACGCCGGGCCTTGAAGAACCTGGCGCTCGAGTACCTGGTGGCGAGCGGCGATCCCGCGGCGATCGAGCTGGCTCGCCGGCAGCTGGCGAGTTCCGACAACCTGACCGACCGCTACGCAGCGCTCGCCACGCTGGTGAACAGCCCGTCGCCAGCCAAGGCCGGCCTGCTGCTGCGGCTCGCGCGCGAGTGGAGCGGCGAGCCCTTGCTGATGAACAAGTGGTTCAACATCCAGGCCACCGCGGTCGGCCAGCCGGGCGAGCCGCCGGTGCTGGAGCGCGTGCGCGCGCTGCTGCGCCACAGCGCGTACAGCGAACAGGACCCGCAGGCGGTCAAGGCGCTGGTGGTGGCGTTCTGCACCGACAACCCGGCGGAGTTTCATCTGCCCGACGGGTCGGGCTACGCGTTCTGGCTCGAGCAGGTCGCGCGAATAGACGCCTTCAATCCGATCGTAGCGGCGCGCCTTGCGCGCGCCTTGAACCGCTGGGGCCGGTACCCTCCGGACCGCCAGCCGCCGATGCGGCAGGCGCTGCAGGAAGTGGCCGCGCTCGCGTCGCTGTCCGCCGATGTGCGCGAGGTCGTCGAACGGGCGTTGGCAGCCTGAGCCGCAGCGCACCGATTGTCGAAACGGTTCATCGAGGAGTTCACCGATGCCATCGCTGGGAATCCTGATCGCGCAAGGCGGCGGCCCGACCGCGGTGATCAATCAATCGCTGGCCGGTGTCGTGTTCGAAGCCCATCACCGTTGCGCGATCGAGCGCGTATACGGCGCCCGCCACGGCGTGCGCGGGATCCTGAACGAGGATCTGCTGGACCTGTCGAGCGAAACGGCCGCCAACCTGGAGGCGGTCGCACGCACGCCCGGCTCGGCGCTCGGGTCGACGCGGGACAAGCCGGACCTTCCCTATTGCCAGGAGATCCTGAAAGTCCTGAAGGCGCATCAGATCGGTCACTTCTACTACATCGGGGGCAACGATTCGGCCGACACGGTGCGGATCGTCAGCGAGCAGGCGCGCGCCTCCGGTTACCCGCTGCGCTGCATCCACATTCCGAAGACGATCGACAACGATCTGGTCGGCAACGACCATACGCCCGGCTTTCCGTCCGCCGCGCGCTTCGTGGTGCAGGCGTTCATCGGGGCCAACCTGGACAACGCATCGCTGCCGGGCGTCTATGTCGCGGTCGTGATGGGGCGCCACGCCGGATTCCTGACGGCGGCGTCCGCTCTGGCCCGCCGGTTCCCCGGCGACGGCCCGCACCTGATCTACCTGCCGGAGCGCACCTTCGAGCCCGAGCGGTTCGTGGCCGATGTGAAGGCGGTGCACGACCGCCTGGGCCGCTGCGTGGTCGCGGTGTCCGAAGGCGTGCACGACGCTGCGGCAGTGCCGATCATCTCGAAGCTCGCGCCGGCCGCCGAGCGCGACCCGCACGGCAACGTGCAGCTGTCTGGAACGGGCGCGCTGGCCGACCTGCTGTGCGCGCAGATCCGCGAGCGCCTCGGCGTCAAGCGGGTGCGCGGCGAAACCTTCGGGTACCTGCAGCGATCGTTCGCCGGCTGCGTATCGGAAGTCGACCAGCGCGAAGCCTTCGAGGTCGGGGAACGCGCGGTCCGGTTCGCGCTGGCGGCCGACCGCGACGGATCGGTGGCCATCAAGCGGGTCGGGCACTACGCGGTCGACTACGAGCTGGCGCCGCTCGAAGCCGTCGCAGCCAGGACCCGCGTGATGGAAGACGCGCTGATCGACGAGTCCGGCACCGACGTGACCGATGCCTTTCGCGCCTACCTGCAGCCCCTGCTCGGCTCCGGCCTGCCCGAGGCGCACCGGTTGCGCGCCACCGCGGTTCCCAGGCAGCTCAAGACGCGCTGAGCGTTCGCGCGATCCGCACGATCGCCGCATGCTTGACCCGGAGGACCACGGTCAGCTCGAGCGGCTGCGGCCGTATCAACACCATCTGCCGCAGCGCAGCCAGCTGCTCCGGGACGATCGCAACGTACACGCGGGAGCCCGCCTCGAGCCTGTCCAGCCGCGTCGCCAGGTTCGGTACCGGCTCGGCCGCGCCGCGCGCGTAAAAGCGCAGCGAGGCCGGCATCTTGGCACCCCAGTACAGCAGCCGGCCTGGCTGCGCTGGCAGCTGCTGCCGCCACGCCATCACCGGGGCGGCGAACGAACTTCCGTTCGCATGCAGCGGCCCCCAGGCGATCGCGCCGGCGCAAACCAGGGCGACCGACGCGCCGGCGAGCCAGTTCACGAGGCGCCGCCACGGTCCCGGCCGCGCCGACCGCTGCGCCAGCTCCAGCCCCAGCAGCGCCGCCAGCGGCGTCAGCACCGGCATCACGTACGTCCAGATCACATTGCTCGCGAACGTCAAAACCAGCAGCGGCACCAGCGTGGACAGCAGCGCGAACAGGCGGCCGTCGTCCTGGCACCAGGCGCGCGCCCGCGCCAGCCAACCGGGCGTCGGACGCACCAGCGCCAGCACCGCAATCGACCACAGCCCGAGGGCTTCGGCCAGATACCCCCAGATCGTTCCGAACGGCTCGCGGTGCGCCGTGCCGTAGCGGTCACCGGTCCATCCCGGCTGCAGATATCGCAGCACGTGCTCGCCGATCAGGAAATAGCTCAGGAAGTCGGGGTTGCGCACTTCGGCCCAGACATACCAGGGCAGGCTGATCGCCGCGGACAGCACGGTGCCTCTTAACCACGGCAGCGCCTTCCAGATCGCACGCCATCGCCCCCGCCAGAAGGCCCACACTACGATCGGCAGCGCGACGTACAGGAACGCGACCGGACCCTTGGCCAGCATCGCCAGGCCCGCCGCCACAAAAAAACCGTAGCGCCAGAGCGCGTGCGCCGAGCCGTCGATGACGGCGCGCTGGAACGCGACCATCATCCAGGCCGTGCACAGGCCCAGGGCCGGGTCGGTCATCACGGCGCCGTAGCCGATGAAAAATCCCGTGGTGGCCAGTATCACGCATGACAGCAGCGGGGCGTCGCCGCCCTCACCCCCTCCCCTCTCCCACTGCGTGGGAGAGGGGCGACCCGGCGCCTCTTGATCGATCGGAAGCGAGCCGGGGCTCCTCTCTCCCCCCGGCACCCCACTTCCCTCTCCCGCTTGCTGCCGGCTCTGGCCATCGAGCGGAGGCAGGTTCCTCCCCTCTCCCGCTTGCGGGAGAGGGGCCGGGCTTGCCCTGCGAAGCCGGGCTTCGCCCGGCGAAGCGGGGGGTGAGGGTCGGCGCGCCAGCGCGGCCGCCCATACGCCGCACAACGCAAGCACCGCGATTCCGCACACAAGCGACGGCAGCCGCAGCGCGAACTCGTTGAGGCCGAACGCGTAAGTCGAGGCGGCGCTGAGCCAGGCGTACAGCGGCGGCTTGCCCAGGAACGGCGTGCCGGGCGTCTCCTGCAGCGTCACCCAGTTGCCGGTTTCCCGCATCACGCGGACGATCTCCGCGTAGCGCGCCTCGCTGGTATCGGCCAGCGGGTAGGTGCCGAGCGTGACGAGCCGAACCGCAAGCGCCGCGGCCAGCGCGGCCTGCAGCCAGCGCGTGCGAGGTCCCGGCCCGGCCAGCTTCAGTGTCGCGTCCGGCGGGCCGGCCGCGGCCGAACTCACGGAATGATCACGCAGGAGCCGGTCGTGCGGCGCCCGGCCAGATCCTCGTGCGCCCGCGCGGCCTCTTCGAGGCGGTAGCGGCACGTCACTTCGATCCGGATCTTGCCGCTGGTGACCATCTGGAAAAGCTCCTTGGCGCTTTCTTCATAGCGGCCGCGCGGGGTCAGGTGAGTGGTGAGCGTCGGCCGCGTGACGTACAGGGAACCCTTTTGTGCCAGGATGGCGAGGTTCACTCCGGTCACCGGCCCCGAGGAGTTGCCGAAGCTCACCATCAGGCTGCGCGGTTGCAGGCAATCGAGCGACTTCTCCCAGGTGTCCCTGCCGACGCTGTCGTAGACGACCGGAACCTTGGCCCCGCCGGTCAGCTCCAGAACGCGCGCCACCACGTCTTCCTTCGTGTAGTCGATCGTGGCCCACGCCCCGTGCCCGCGTGCCAGCTGCGCTTTTTCGGGCGAACTGACCGTTCCGATCAGCTTGACTCCGAGCGCGCGAGCCCACTGGCATGCGATCAGGCCCACGCCCCCGGCCGCTGCGTGAAACAGGATCGTCTCGTAACCCTGCAGCCGGTACGTCTGTCGAAACAGGTATTGCACCGTCAGACCCTTGAGCATCATCGCCGCGGCCTGTTCGTACCCGATCCCCGCCGGCAGCTTTACGACGCTGTCGGCGTTCAGCACATACGCGCCGCTGTAAGCCCCGAGCGGTCCCGACGCGTAAGCGACGCGATCGCCCACCTTCAGGGTTTTGACACCGGGTCCGACCGCCTCGACCTCGCCGGCGCCTTCGGAGCCCAGGCCATGCGGAAGCGGCGCCTGGTACAGGCCGCTTCGATAGTAGAGATCGATGAAATTCAGCCCGGCCGCGTGCTGCTTCAGCCGCACCTGGTTCGGGCCAGGATCCGGCACATCGATCTCGACGACTTGCATCAGCTCCGGCCCGCCGTGGCGTTCGATTCGAACCGCCTGGGTCTTCATCGCCTCCCCGCTTGCGCCCGCCCTGCGCGCAGGTTTTGAAACGTCCGGGATAATACGCGCAGCCCCTTGGCCCACCGAGCGAATAAGACCGCTCCACCCGATGCCGCGCATTTCCGTTTACGTGATCGCGTTCAACGAAGCCGACAAGATCGAGGCCGCCCTGCGCAGCGTCAAATGGGCCGACGAAATCGTGGTGGCCGACTCCTTCAGCACGGATGCGACCGTCGAGATCGCGCGCCGTTACACGAACCGGATCGTGCAGGTGCCGTTCGAGGGATTCGGCCGGCTGCGCAACGCGGTGCTCGATCAGCTGACCGGAGACTGGGTCTTCAGCCTGGACGCGGATGAACGCTGCACCGAGGCCGCGGCCGACGAAATCCGCCGCGCGGCGGCCGATCCGCACGCGCGCGACGCCTACCTGGTGCCGCGGCGCAATTACGTGTTCGGTCGCTGGATCCGCCACTCCGGTTACTTTCCCGACTACCGGCAGCCGCAGCTGTTCCGGCGCGGCCGCTTGCGGTACACGGAGGACGCGGTGCACGAGACCTACACGCTGGAGGGCTCGCTGGGCGTTCTGCGCGAACCGATTGCGCAGGTCCCGTTTCGCGACCTGAGCCAGATGCTGTCCAAGATGCAGCGCTATTCGACGCTGGGCGTGCAGCGCCTGGCTCAGCAGCGCGTGCCGCCCTCGATGTGGCGCGCGCTGCTGCACGGAACCGCCTCGTTCCTGCGCCACTATGTGCTCAAGCTTGGCATGCTGGACGGCTGGGCCGGATTCGTCATCGCGTTCGCGAACTTTGAGGGTACGTTTTACCGATACGCCAAGCATCTGGAGCTCGAGCGTCAGCTGGTTCGCGAGCCGCAATTGCCTCACAGCTTTCATGACTAAATCAGCATCATGGCTTTAGGGTGATCGGGGCAGGCGTGACATCGATTTGGACGATGTGCTGGTACCATTTTTGAGCTACGTTGATACACTGACCAACGGATAATCCACGCGAAATGGTGTCCCAGGCGCTCGCCACGCAGTCCTATGAGCCTTCGGCGGCGATGCCGTCCGCTCCGACGCACATCGGGCGGTTCGAAGTTCGCTCCGAGATCGGGCGGGGGTCCAACGGGGTCGTGTATGCCGCGTTCGACCCGGTGCTCGGGCGCGAGCTCGCGATCAAAGCGATCCCGCTGGCCGCCGATAACCTGATGCGGCGCCGCGCCGAAGCGAGCTTTCTGCAGGAAGCCAAGAGCGCAGCGAGCCTGAATCATCCGGGCATCGTCACCGTGTTCGATGCCGGCAAGACCGAGTCGGTCGCCTACATCGCGATGGAGCGGCTGTACGGCAGCGACCTGCACGACTGGCTCGCGACTCGCAATCGGCTCGCCCCGAAAGCGATCGCGTCGATGATGGCGCGGGTGGCTGATGCGGTGCACTACGCGCACCGGCGCGGCCTGGTCCACCGCGACCTTAAGCCGAGCAACATTTTCCTGACGCGCGACATGAAGCCGAAAGTGCTCGATTTCGGAGTCGCGCTCGCGCAATACAGCGACACGCCGCTCTCCTCCAGCCGCCAGCTGATCGGGACGCCGAACTACATGTCGCCCGAGCAGGCGCTGGGGCGCGCGCTGGATGCGCGCAGCGACGTGTTCTCGATGGGCTCGATCCTGTACGAGTTGCTGACCGGGCAGCGCGCCTTCGACGGAAAGCAGGTGGAGGAAACGCTCACCAAGGTCGCCTCGCAGCCGCCGACTCCGATTTATCAGCTGAACCCGGAAGTGCCGGTCGAGCTGATCGAAATCGTCCATCGCGCGATGGCCAAGGATGCAGCCGATCGCTACCAGAGCGCGGCCGAGATGCGCAACGACCTGGTGATGGCGGCCGCGCGCGAGGACTCCGGCCAGCGCCCCACGCTGCCACCCGAGACTTCCGCGCCGGCCCTGAACCGGCGCAGCGCCCGCCTGGTGGTCGCGGCGCTCGCGGTGTCGGCGTCGATCGTGATCCTGGCGCTTGAGCAGCCGCGCCGCGCGCAGGTGGCGCCCCAGCCGGCGCCCGTGGCCACGTCGTCGCCGATCGTGCTCGCAGACGCGACCAGCACGCTTTCGAGCACCGGCAGCTCGCCATCCGGCCTGGATTCCGGCGTGCACGTGATGGGGCAGGCCGAGGCGCCCGTCAAGCCCCTTTTCGTTCCAATCTCCCCGACGCCCTCCTCGCCAGTGAAGTCCCGGCCGAAAGCGGCGGCCTCGGCGCCACTTGCGCAGGTCGCACCGGCCCCGCCGGCGCTGCCGGCGCCGCTGGCCGACGGTTCGGTCACGCTGGCGATCGCCCCCTGGGGCGAAATCATCGTGGATGGCACTTCGCTCGGCGTTTCGCCGCCGCTAACCCACCTGACCCTTGCGGCCGGGGCCCATACGATCGAGGTACACAACGGCGCGGCGACGCCGTTCCTGTCGCGGATCGACGTGCGGCCAGGCCTGGCGGTCGAGGTGCAGCACCGCTTTTAGCGTTGGCTTCACAATAGGTCGGTTCCTCCGGTCGTATTTAGTCGATCGACCGGTTCCCTTCGACGGTTCCGGCGGGATACAGTACGCAGGCGGCGAGTTCCGCCGGGCGCCCTGCGGGACTCGTCGCGTCCGACCATTGACATGCCCCAGCCGCTGCCCCTCCAACAGAAGGTCATTGGCCGATATACGATCCTGCGAGAGCTGCGACGTGATCGGCACAGTGTCTCGTACGCCGCGGTCGACCCGGTGATGAACCGGGAACTGGTGGTCAAGGCGGTGCAGATCGTGCCGGCCGGGCCGCCGCTGCGAGCCGAAGCGCGCCGCCACATCGAGCAGGCATTCGTGCGCCAGGCCCAGGCGGCCGGGCGCCTGCATCACCCGAACATCCTGACCGTTTTCGATGCGGGCCTTGGCCACGAATTCGGATACCTGGTGATCGAGCGGGTCGCGGGCCGTTCGCTGCAGGATCTGCTGGGCTCCGGCGTCAAGTTCACGGACCTGCAGTGCGCCGGGATCGGCGCGCGCGTGTCCGATGCGCTGGAGTATGCGCACGGTCAGGGCGTCTCGCATGGTCAGCTCGGACCGCAGCACGTGTTCATCCAGGCCGACGGATCGCCGAAGGTGAGCGGGTTCGGCGGCTGGATCGATGCCGGCACCGAGGGCGACGACGCGCTGACGCGTACCGAACAGTTCCTGCCTTTCTTCCAGAACGAGGTCACCGACGAGACGCGCCGGCGCGACCTGCGCGCCGCGGCCTCGCTGCTATGCACGATGATCCAGGCGCGCCCGCACGCGGTCACCGTGTCGAGCCAGTCGGGCCCGGCGGCCGGCACGCAGCGTCCGAGCACGATTCCCGGTTTTTCGGCATTGCTGTTGGACGCGCTCAATACGAGGTCGCCGACCGCCCCAAAAACAGCCGGCGAGCTGCGCGACGCCCTGATCGCTTTTGTCTGGACTGAACGGGCCAACCGGCCCTCCACCGGCGCGCTCGGCGTCTCGCTGTCGGCCTCGATCCCCACCACTACCGCAGCCAACACCGTCCCGGCGCCGGCCGCGCCGCGCGCCCTCGCTAGCGAGCGTCCGGACCTGGTGGCGCTCGCGCTGGAGCGCCTGGCCGAGTCGCTGCAGAAGGCGCGCCTGCGCCTGACCCGGCTGGGGCCGTGGGCGCGCCAGCACCGCCTGGGGCTGTCGCTGGCAGCGGCTCTGGTGTTGGCCGGGTTCACACTGGGCAACCTGCTGGTCCAGCTGCATCCCGTTCGGATCGCCGTTGCGCCCGCCGAAGGGCGTCCGCCAGCCGACCCGCAGGTCGCCACGGAGACGGGCCAGATCCCCGCGTCGCCCGCGGCGTCGAGCGCCTCTGGGACTGGTACTGTGGTATTCCGGATCGAGCCCTGGGGGGAAGTGTTGATCGACAACAAGCCAACCGGCGTGTCGCCTCCACTGATTCAGATGGTACTGGCCGCCGGCCCGCACCGGATCGAAGTGCGGCACGGCAACGACGCGCCGTGGATCGCGCACATCAACGTGGAAGCGACGGTCCCGGTTACGGTGTCGCACCGATTCGAATGACGCTGACTGCCCTGTGGCGCATCGGCCTGGTCGTGGCCGGCGCGGGGGCGCTGCAGGCCTGCCAGTCGACGCCGCCAACCAGCAGCATCGCGCAGCTGTATCAGCGGCCGGCCGAGCGGTCGCTGGTCGACGGGATCCGCCTGTACGACGGCGGCGAGTTCGAGCACTCGGAGGCGGCGCTGCATATGGCGATCGCAGCGAACCTGGCCGATCGGCGCGATGTGGCGGTCGCTTACAAGTACCTCGCGTTCATCGCCTGCGCGTTCAACCGCGGCACCGAATGCGCGCTCGATTTCACCAACGCCTTCAACGCCGATCCGGACTTCCGGCTCAACGACGCCGAGATCGGGCACCCATTATGGGGACCGGTCTACCGTCGGGTGGCGCAGGCGCTCGGCCATCCGGACCGCAGCGCCGGCGCCGCGCGCGGCGAGGTCAGCCGCTGAGAGCCGGCACAAGAGCAAGACTTTCATCGCCGGAGGAGGAGAACCTGTGAGCTTCACGACCGAATTCAAGGAATTCGCGATGCGGGGCAACGTGATCGACCTGGCGGTCGGGATCGTGATCGGCGCCGCTTTCGGCAAGATCGTCTCTTCGCTGGTGGAGGCAGTGATCATGCCGGTGGTCGGGATCCTGACGGCCGGCAACGACTTCAGCAAGCTGGCGGTCCAGATCGGGCAGAACGCAAAGGGCGAGCCCTTGCTGTTGAAGTACGGTGCCTTCATCCAGTCGATCGTCGACTTCGTCATCATCGCGTTCGTGCTGTTCGTGGCGATCCGCGCGATCAACCGGCTGAAAAAGCCGCCCGTTGCGGCTGCGCCGTCGGCGCCCCCGCGCCAGGAAATCCTGCTGGTGGAAATCCGCGACCTGCTGGCCAAGCGCTGAAAGAGCGGTGTATTGCCAGCCGGCTGAAAAAGCGAGTTAACTGAATCCGATGCGCGGGCGGCGCGCGAGCCGCTCGTCGCTGATGTCCGAAGCCATCACTTCGTGGCGGCCGTCGATCTTGGCCTCGCCGAATGCGGCCAGCATCACCCGCCTCATCTCGCGCGGTTTCAGCCGGGCCAGGGGCTCGAGCGCTTCGGGCTGAAGCTGCTCGGGAAACAGGCGCCCCCAGCTGTGCTCGTTGCGTAACTCGCGGTAGACCGCCTGAGCGATCCGGCGCGAGCCTTCCTCGTCCGGCGGGTCGATCTCGTAGACGTTCATCCGGTTCAGAATCGGCTCGGGGATCGCGCTCGCCTCGTTGGCCGTCGCGACCCACACCACCTCGGAGGCGTCGATCGGTATCTCGGCGAATTCGTCGATGAATTCGCGCGCGGTCTCCGACTCGAGCAGCGTATACAGGCTGCCGAGCGGATCGAACTGGCGATCGCCGCTCGCCTTGTCGATCTCGTCGACCACGATCAGCGGGTTGGCGTAGTCCCCGTTGACCAGCGCCTCGAAAACCTTGCCCGGCTTCGAGTTTCTCCACTGCGCCGAGGCGCCCGACAGGATCCAGCCGGCCGTCAGCGAGCTCATGCCGACGAACCAGCAGCCGGTGCCCAGCAGACGCGCCAGGCGCCGTGCGAAATGAGTCTTGCCGATCCCCGGGTCGCCCAGCAGCAGCATCGGCTCCAGATCCAGCGTGTCGTCGCTGCTCAGGCACAGCGCCAGCTGGCGCCGGATGTCCTGCAGCGGCGCCTCGAAGTTGGGCATCTCGTCGATCAGCCCGTCGATGTCGGGCAGCGCCGAGGGCTTGATCGCAAAGCGCTGGCCTCCGAACTTGATCATCCGGACGTACGTCGAGCGCAACGCCTCGTTGGCGCCGCTTCCCAGGTCCTGCAGCCCATTCAGCGCCTGTTCGACGCGCGGCACCTGGTAGATGTCCTTGAATCCGGCGATCGAGATCGTGGTTTTCACCGGGGCGGGAAGCGAAGCGACTTCACTCATCGGTCAATCCTCGTTCGGGGCCTGATCGCTCCAATCGGGCGCAGCGCGCCATGTCGGTAAATTACAAGCAAATTGCCTGCCAGCATTGTGCAAAAAGTAACAGAAACCGACTGCAACGTCGCCGCGCCGATATCCGCTTCGGCCCCGGCCGCGCTGCGGCGCTGCAACAGGGCCGCCACTGTGGCCCCCGTGGCGGCCCTTCTCTTGTATTCAGACCGGATTTGCCCCGGATCGTTGCGCGGCCCCTGGCCTGGATCATCGGCTGCCGCCGGTGCCTCGATCAGGGCGCATCGCGCGCGAGGCGGTTGCGCGAACGAGCGCCGCATGCCCTGCTAGACTCGCGGCCCTTCGCGATCGTCGCTCAGGCAACCCGTTTCGACCATGGCCGGTCATTCCAAGTGGGCCAATATCCAGCACCGGAAAAACCGGCAGGACGCCAAGCGCGGCCTGTTGTGGACCAAGCTGATCCGTGAGATCACGGTCGCCGCGCGCGACGGCGGCGGCGACCCGGGCATGAACCCGCGGCTGCGGCTTGCGCTGGAGAAAGCTTCCGCCGGCAACGTCCCCAAGGACACGGTGAACAAGGCGATCCAGCGCGGCAGCGGACGGCTCGAGGGCGTCAGCTACGAGGAGATCCGCTACGAGGGCTATGGCGCCGGGGGCGCGGCGATCATCGTGGACTGCCTGACCGACAATCGCACCCGGACCGTGGCCGAAGTGCGCCACGCCTTCAGCAAGTTCGGAGGCAACCTGGGAACCGACGGCTCGGTGGCCTACCAGTTCCGGCACTGCGGCCAGTTCGTGTTCGCGCCGGGCACGCCCGAGGATCGCGTCTTCGAGGTGGGCCTGGAGGCCGGGGCCGACGACGTGCAGCGCGCCGATGACGGCTCGGTCGAGGTGGTCTGCGCGCCGGGCGACTTCGAGAAGGTCCGGCAAAGCTTCGTGAGCGCGCGCCTGGTGCCCGAGGTGGCCGACATCACGATGAAGGCGCTGAACGAGGTCGCGCTTCAGGGCGATGAGGCGCAGAAGATGAAGCGGCTGCTCGAGGCGCTGGAGGATCTGGACGACGTGCAGCACGTGTACACCTCGGCCGCGATCGAGGATGAAAGTTAGGTCCGCCAGGAAACGCCGAGTATGAAAGTCTTAGTGGTCGGCGGCGGCGGACGTGAGCACGCACTGGCGTGGAAGATCGCCCGGTCGCCGCGCGTGCACCGCGTGTACGTGGCGCCCGGCAACGGCGGAACGGCGCTCGATCGCAGCTTTCGCAACGTGCCCCTGTCCGAGCCCGCAGCGCTGGCCGACTTCGCGCAGTCCGAGGGGGTCGGCCTGACCGTGGTCGGCCCGGAGGCGCCGCTTTCGGCCGGCATCGTCGACCTGTTCCGCCAGCGCGGGCTGCGCATCTTCGGTCCCAGCCGGGCGGCGGCGCAGCTGGAAGCGTCCAAGGATTTCGCCAAGGCCTTCATGCAGCGGCACGCTATTCCGACCGCCCCTTCGCGCACGTTTTCGGACGCCGCGGCCGCGCGCGACTACCTTCGCTCGCGTGGGGCGCCGATCGTTATCAAGGCCGACGGACTGGCCGCCGGCAAGGGTGTGGTGGTGGCGCACACACTGACGCAGGCGCAGGATGCGATCGACCAGATGCTGGTGCACCACCAGCACGGCGCGGCCGGCGCGCGGGTCGTCGTCGAGGACTTCCTGTCCGGCGAAGAAGCCAGCTTCATCGTGATGTCGGACGGCCGCAATGCGCTGGCGCTGGCCACCTCGCAGGACCACAAGCGGCTGCTCGATGCGGACCAGGGGCCCAACACCGGCGGCATGGGCGCCTATTCTCCGGCGCCGATCGTCACTCCGAAGCTGCACGCGCGCGTGATGCGCGAGATCATCCAACCGGCGCTCGCCGGCATGGCGGCCGAAGGCCACGATTACACGGGCTTTCTGTATGCTGGATTGATGATCGGCCCCGACGGCGAACCGCGCACGCTGGAGTTCAACTGCCGGCTCGGCGACCCGGAAGCGCAACCGATCCTGATGCGTCTGCGCTCCGACCTGGTCGACCTTCTGGAGTGCGCGATCGACGGCCGGCTGGACCGCGTCGAGGCCGACTGGGACCGCCGCGCCGCGCTCGGCGTGGTGGTGGCGGCGCAGGATTACCCGCAGGCGCCGCGCCGCGGCGATCCGATCGAATCACTGCCGGCCGACGCCGAGGACTGCATCGTGTTTCATGCCGGCACCCGGCTGCAGCAGGATCGGCTGATCACGGACGGCGGGCGCGTGCTGTGCGTGACCGCGCTGGGGGAAAGCGTGAGCGCGGCGCGCCGCCGCGCCTACGAGGCCGTGGCCAAGGTGCGGTTCGCGGGGCTGCAATACCGCACCGACATCGGGCAGCGCGCGATCCCGGGACGGGCCCGGTGACATGACGTATTCGGTCGAGCAGCACATCGAGCTGCGCCGGCTGGTCGAGATCGCGTGCGCCCCGGGCGGCGACTGGCTCGCCGTCACCGTGCAGCGGCTCGATCGCGAGAAGTCGCGCTACGTCTCGGACCTGTGGAAGGTTCCGGTCGACGGCTCGGCCGCCGTGCAGCTCACGCGCGGCGACGGCCGCGACGCCTCGCCGTGTTTTCGGCGCGACGGCTCGCTCGCGTTCCTGTCGAACCGTCAACCCATAGACGTCAAACCCGACGAGGAGGCCGACAAGCGGATGCAGGTGTGGCTGCTGCCGGCGCAGGGCGGCGAGCCGCAGCAGCTGACCGACGAGCCGCTCGGGGTGGCCGCCTTTCGCTTCGCGCGGGCTGCGGACCGGTTGGTGCTGCTCGCGCCGGTGCTGCCGGGCGTTGCGCTCGAGCAGCAAAGAACGACCGCTTCCGAGCAGCGCAAGCACGGCCCGAGCGGGCGCCGCCTGTCGCGCCAGCCGGCGCGCCATTGGGACCAGTGGCTCGACGACGGCGAACGCAGCGAGGCGACCCACCTGATCGCCTATCAGGCTGCGCCCGGCGCGCCGATCGGCGCACGGATCGACCTGACGCCGCAGGCGCGGCGCCAGTTCGCCATCGAGCCGGATTTCGACGTCGCATGGGACGGCAGGCTGATCGCGATCACGCGCGCGAGCCCCGGCGCGGACCGGTGCGACGACACCGACGTGTGGTTGATCGACGCCGACAGCGCAGCCGCCCGCGTGGTGGGATCCGGAGCGCTCGCCAATTGCCAGTGGCCGCGTTTCTCGCCGGACGGGCGCACGCTGTCCGTGGTGCGCAGCGTTCGATCGCCGCAGCATGCGCCGCGCCCGACGCTGGAACTGATCGATGTGGCGAGCGGGGCGCGCGCGCCGTGCGCGGCCGACTGGGACCGCTGGCCCACTGAGCCGCAATGGTCGCTCGACGGCAGGTACCTGCTCGCCTGCGCCGACGACGCGGGACAGACGCCGGTGTTCGCGATCGAGGCGCGCAGCGGCCAGGTGCGGCGGTGCCTTCCGGCCGGATCCGGCGGCATGCACGGGCGTCTGGCCGCACTGCCCAGCGGGGGCGTCGCGGTGCTGCGATCGACCGCGCTGCATCCTCCCGAGGCGTTCGTGCTGGAGCCGGGATTCGCGGGCCAGCCTCGCCCGCTCGCCTCGCTGTCCGGGTTCGAGCCGGCGTTGCTGGCCACGTGCGAGCAGATCCAGGTGCCTTCAACCGACGGCACGCCGATCCACTGTCTGCTGATGAAGCCGGCTGATCCGCCCGCCCCGCTTCCGCTCGCGTTGTGGATCCACGGCGGTCCGATCGGGATGAGCGGCGACGGCTGGCACTGGCGCTGGAATCCGCTGCTGCTGGCCGCCCAGGGGTTCGCGGTGGCGATGCCCAACCCGCGCGGATCGAGCGGATTCGGGCAGCAATTCGTGCAGGCAATCTGGGGTAATGTCTGGGGCGACCAATGCTACCGGGACCTGATGGCAGTTGCCGACGCCTTGTCCGAGCGGCCGGATATCGATGCGCAGCGGATGGCCGCGATGGGCGGCTCGTTCGGCGGATACATGGTGAACTGGATCGGCACCCAGACCGATCGCTTCCGCTGCCTGGTGTCGCACGCGGGCATCGCCAACATGGCGGCCTTCACCGGCGTGACCGACCATCCGCCGGAGTGGTATCTGGAGATGGGCGGAGAGAATCCGTACCTGGACCCGCAACGGTTCGACCGCTTCGCTCCGATGCGCCAGATCGGCCAGTGGCGCACTCCGACCCTGATTACACACGGCGAACGGGACTACCGCTGTCCGGTCGGCGAGGCCCTGACGCTGTTCGAAGCCCTGCAGTACCACGGCGTCGCGAGCGAGCTGCTGGTATTTCCCGACGAGAACCACTGGATCGCGAGGCCGCGCAACATCGTGGCCTGGTACCAGGCGGTGCTTGAATTCGCGGGACGGCATCTGGCAGCTCGGTCAACAGCGCGATCAACCGCACAATGACCAGCGAGTCGATCGACACGGCACGCGTGCGCGAGTATCTGCTCGGGCTGCAGCGGCGCATCGTGGCCGAGCTCGAGCGGCTGGACGGCCGGCCATTCGAGGAGGACCGCTGGGACAAACCGGCCGACTCCGCGCTGGCGGGCTCGGGCATCACCCGCATCCTGGAGCAGGGCCAGCTGTTCGAGCGGGCCGGCGTCGGCTTCTCCCAGGTTGCGGGCACAAAGCTGCCCGCCTCGGCCAGTGCCAGCCGTCCGCACCTTGCCGGGCGCGGCTTCGAAGTGATGGGCGTGTCGCTCGTGCTGCATCCGCGCAATCCCTATGTGCCGACCGTGCACATGAACGTGCGTTTCTTCGTTGCGCGCGCCACCCATGCGGTGGACCTCTGGTGGTTTGGCGGTGGGATGGACCTGACCCCGTATTACGGGTTCGAGGAGGATGCCCGCCACTTCCACGCCTGCTGCCGCGACGCGCTGGCCCCATTCGGCGCCGACCTGCACGCGCGCTTCAAGCGCTGGTGCGACGAGTACTTCTTCCTGAAGCACCGCAACGAGCCGCGCGGCGTGGGCGGCATATTCTTCGACGACTTCTCCGAGCTGGGGTTCGAACGCAGCTTTGCGATGACCCGCGCGGTAGGCGACGGCCTGCTGGCTGCCTACGGTCCGATCGTCGAGCGGCGCAGCACGATCGCCTACGGCGAGCGCGAGCGCGAATTCCAGGCCTGGCGACGCGGCCGTTACGTCGAATTCAACCTGGTCTACGACCGTGGCACGCTGTTCGGCCTGCAGTCCGGCGGACGCGCGGAATCGATCCTGATGTCGCTGCCGCCGCGCGTCACCTGGCGCTACGACTGGCGGCCGCAGCCCGGATCCGATGAGGCCAGGCTGGCTCAATTTCTGCAGGCGCGCGACTGGCTGGCCCCGGCGCCCCCGCAGGCTCCATGACGCCGGACGATCGCAGACCGATCGGTCTGCTGGGTGGCAGCTTCGACCCGATCCACGTCGGGCACGTTCAGCTCGCGCGCGACGCGATGCTGCAACTGGACCTGGCACGGGTCCTGTTCGTTCCGGCGGGACTGGCGTGGCAAAAGGGCCCGCCCGCCGATGCGACCCATCGGGCCAGGATGATCGAGCTGGCGATCGCGGACGAGCCCCGCTTCGCTCTGGACCGGCGCGAGCTGGAACGGCCCGGGCCCAGTTTCACGGTCGACACGCTGCGGCAACTGCGCCAGGAGGTGGGCGCGGCCCGCCCGCTGGTGCTGCTGATCGGGGCTGACCAGTTCGAACGGCTCGACACCTGGCACCGCTGGGAGCAGCTGATCGAACTGGCGCACCTCGGTGTGGCCGAACGCCCGGATCAGACCGCAGGACTGAAGCCGCAACTCGCCGCATGGCGCGCCAGGCACCGTGGCAGCGCCGCCGATGTGGCGCTGCGACCGGCCGGCGTGCTGGTGCCGATCGCGATGAAGCCGGTCGAGTGCTCGTCCACGCAGATCCGCGCGCTGCTGGGCGCCGCCTCGGCAGGCAATGCAGCCTCCGTCGCACCGCTGCTGGCGCCGACCGTGCTCGGCTATATCCGCCGCCATCGACTGTATTCGTGAGCCCATGCAATTGAGCCGATTGCAGCGCGTGGTGATCGACGCGCTCGAGGACGTCAAGGGTCAGGATATCTGCGTGTACAACACGACCCAGCTGTCGGACCTGTTCGACCGCGTGGTACTGGTCAGCGCGACCTCGAACCGGCAGACCCGCGCGCTGGCGTCGCGCGTTGCCGAGAAAGCCAAGCAGGCCGGGGCCGCCGTGCTGAGCGTGGAGGGCGAAGAAGTCGGCGAATGGGTGCTGGTGGACCTTGGCGAAGTGGTCGTGCACATCATGCAGCCGGCCATCCGCGCCTATTACTCGCTGGAGGAAATCTGGGGCGGCAAGCCGGTGCGCGTGCGGCTCGCCCCCGAATCCCGCGCGAGTCATCGAAGCCCCGGCAGGCGGTGAGAATCACGATCGCCGCGGTTGGAACGCGGATGCCGGCCTGGGCCGAACGGGCGGTCGAGGACTACCTGGCCCGCTTTCCGCGCGATTTCGAAGTGGCGCTGAAGCAGGTGCGGCCCGAGCCGCGGCGCGAGCAGCCGGTGGCGCATTGCCTGCGGGCCGAGCAGCTCCGATTGCGAGCGGCGGCGCCCCCGGGCGACCGCCTGGTCGCGCTGGACGAGCGGGGCGTGGACTGGACGACCGGCCAGCTGGCGCAGCACATCGGCCGCTGGCGTGATGCGTCCGAGCACGTATCGTTCCTGATCGGCGGCGCCGATGGCCTGTCCGAGCAGCTCAAATCGCAAGCCCAGCTGCGGCTGCGGCTATCCAGCCTGACACTGCCGCACGCGCTCGCCCGGGTTGTCCTGGTCGAACAGCTGTACCGGGCTTGGTCGATACTTACAAATCACCCTTACCATCGAGCTGAGGTAACCTCGCGCTCGTGATCAGATCCAGCCGTTGAGGGCTGACCCGGCATGGCCGACATCTACCTCGCATCGCGCAGTCCGCGTCGGCGTGAACTGCTGAACCAGATCGGCGTGCGTTTCGAGACGCTGCTGCTGCGCCATGAGCCGCGTCGTCCGGCCGACGTCGACGAGAGCCAGCAGCCCTCGGAAAGCGCGCACGTTTACGTGGAGCGGATCGCGCGGGAAAAGGCGATCTGCGGGGCGCGCGTGCTGGTGGCGCGCTCGCAGGTGTTCCGCCCGGTCCTGGCAGCCGACACCGTCGTCGTCCTGGACGGCAAGGTGCTCGGAAAGCCGGACAGCCGCGCGCAGGCCGCGCAGTTCCTGCAGCGCCTGGGCGGCCGCACGCACGAGGTACGCACCGTGGTGGCGCTGGTCGCCACGCCCGGCCCCAACGTGGACCCGCTGATGGCGACGTCGGTGTCACAGGTCACGATGCGCTCGATCAGCGAAGAGGAGGTCGAGCGGTACTGCGCCAGCAACGAACCGATGGACAAGGCGGGCGCCTACGCGATCCAGGGCCGCGCCGCCATTTTCGTGGAAAGGCTCGAGGGCAGCTATTCGGGCGTGGTGGGACTGCCGCTGGCCGAGACCGCATCGCTGTTGGTGCGGGCCGGCATTCGCGTGCCGTAGACACCCCAGGGCCCGTGTCGACCGAAGACATCCTGATCAACATCACGCCGCAGGAGACCCGGGTCGCGGTTCTGCTGGCGGGCGTGGTGCAGGAGCTGCACATCGAGCGGGCGGCCACGCGCGGCCTGGTCGGCAACATCTACCTGGGCCGGGTCGCGCGGGTGCTACCGGGCATGCAGTCGGCATTCGTCGACGTCGGGTTGGAGCGGGCCGCCTTCCTTCACGTGGCGGACATCTGGGAGGCGCGCCAGATGCCGTCGGAGCGGCCGCCGCCGATCGAGCGCCTGCTGCGCCAGGGCGACGTGACGCTGGTGCAGGTGATCAAGGATCCGATCGGCACCAAGGGCGCGCGCCTGTCGACCCAGATCAGCCTGGCCGGCCGCATGCTGGTGTACCTGCCCCAGGACTCGCACATCGGGGTGTCGCAACGCATCGAGGACGAAGCCGAGCGGACCCACCTGCGCGAGATGCTGACCGGGCTGCTGCCGGCGGACGAGACCGGCGGCTACATCATCCGGACCAGCGCCGAGGACGCCGATGAAGACGCCCTGCGGGCCGACATCGACTACCTGCGCAAGCGCTGGCTGCAGATCAAGGACGCGGCCGGCAAGGTGCCCCCCGAGACCCAGCTGTACCAGGAGCTCTCGCTGAGCCAGCGTGTGCTGCGGGACGTGGTCAACGACGAGACGGCGTCCGTGCAGATCGATTCGCGCGAGAACTTCGTCGCACTGCAGGCTTTCGCCACGCAGTACGTGCCGAACGTGCTGTCCAGGCTGACCCACTACGACGGCGAGCGGCCGCTGTTCGAGCTGAACCAGATCGACGAGGAGATCGAGAAGGCACTGGCGCGGCGGGTCGACCTGAAAAGCGGCGGCTATCTGATCATCGACCAGACCGAAGCGATGACCACGATCGACGTGAACACGGGCGGCTTCGTCGGAACCCGCAGTTTCGACGACACCATCTTCAAGACCAACCTGGAAGCGGCCCAGACGATCGCGCGCCAGTTGCGGCTGCGCAACCTGGGCGGAATCATCGTGCTGGACTTCATCGACATGGTCAATCCGACCCACCGGGAGCTGGTGCTGGCCGAGCTGAAGAAGGCCCTGGCGCGCGATCGCACCCGGATGACGGTGAGCCAGTTCACGCCGCTGGGCCTGGTCGAGATGACGCGCAAGCGCACCCGCGAGTCGCTCGCCCACGTGCTGTGCGAACCGTGCCCGGTGTGCAACGGGCGCGGCGTGCTGAAAACCGCGCGCACCGTGTGCTACGAGATCCTGCGCGAGATCCTGCGCGAAGCGCGCCAGTTCGGCGACGCGCGCGAGTTCCGGATCCTGGGCGCGCAGCCGGTGATCGACCTGTTCCTGGAGGAGGAATCCCAGTCGCTCGCGATGCTGTCGGATTTCATCGGCAAGCCGATTTCCATGCAGGTCGAAAGCGCCTACCATCAGGAACAGTACGACATCGTGCTGATGTGAGCGACATGAGCGCCCCAAGAGGCCTCCTCGCCCGCGGCATCCTGGCCCGGTTGCGCCGCGGCTTGCTCGGTCTTGCGCTGGCCGCCGGCGCCGCCGGCGCAGAACCGGCGGCGGGCGCCAAAGCCCTCCTGTGGGAAGTGAAATCCGCCACCCATTCGGTCTACGTGTTCGGCTCGATGCACGTGGCCAGATCGGACTTCTATCCCCTGCCCAAAGCGGTCGAAGACGCCTACCGGCAGGCCGACGAACTGGTGGTGGAAGTCGACATCAGCGACCTGGCCAAGGTATCCAGGTCCATCCCGTTGCTGACCTACGCACCGCCCGACAGCCTGGACAAGCACGTGTCGCCGCAGGTTTGGAAGCAGCTGGAAGCAGTCTCGTCCCGATCCCGGCAGGACGTTGACGCATTGAAGTCGCTCAGACCCGCGACGCTGGCCAGTGCGCTGGTGGTCGGCGCGCTGTCGGAACACGGCTACGACCCGCAGGCCGGCGTCGATCTGCACTTCCTCGCCAGCGCCCACGCCGACGCCAAGCGCGTGATCGAGCTGGAATCGGCCGAGTTTCAGGCCGGCGTTCTGGCCGGGCTGACCGACGATGAGGGCGACGCGATGCTCAGGGAAACCCTCGAGGAGACCCAGAGCGGCGAGCTGCTGACCAATGCCGACCGGCTGGCCAGCGCCTGGAAGGCCGGCGACGACGAGGCGATCGCGCGTTTGCTGCGCGAGGCGAACAAGGACGCGGCGTCGAAGAAGATCTTTTCGAAGCTGTTCGACGAACGCAACCCCGCAATGGCCGACAAGATCGCCGCGTTGGCCTCGGGCCCCGAGCATGCACTGATCGTGATCGGCGCCGGCCACCTCGCCGGCCAGAACAACGTGCTCGACCTGCTCAAGGCCAAGGGGCTGCAGGTGCGGCGACTCCCATAGCATCGGCTCCGGTCCGCACCGAGCGTCAGCCATCAAAGACCTGATGGAGCCGAAAAATGGACCTTGCAACGCGATACCGTCAAATCGTGTGGCTGGCGCTGTCGGCCTGCGTCTTGTCCGCTGACGATGTCGCGGGTCATTACGTTCTGCGCGGCGTCAGGGAGGTTGGCTCGGAGCTGTTGCTCAAACCGGACGGCAGCTTCGAGTACATGCTGGCCTATGGGGCCGCCGACTATGAGGCCAAAGGCACGTGGAAGCGGGACCAGGATTTCGTCGTTCTAAATACCACCGGCAAGGAGGCGCCGCCGTTTCGATTGCTTCGAAGCACAGCTTCCAAAGCGCAGGGAATCCAGGTTTCGGTAGAA
>Ga0137418_10000263_pt1 | contig 44807 bp, 31 predicted proteins | sample CZODoug3_1_2_16f_FD_122242 | JGI IMG/M metagenome (GOLD analysis project Ga0137418, IMG submission 122242) | Vadose zone soil fungal communities from Angelo Coast Range Reserve, California, USA - CZODoug3_1_2_16fungal (Hybrid Assembly) | ecosystem: Environmental > Terrestrial > Soil > Vadose...
GCTGGCGCCGATCATCAGTGTCCTCATCCAGGCCGAACGGCGCGTCCGCCCGGTTCTGGCCGGCGTGGAGAGCCTCGACATCGGCCCCGGGCGCGCGACGCTCGTCTACCGCCGCATGGACCTCCCGCCGGACTTGCTCGCCAGCTTCATCTGGGGGACCGGCTCGAACGAGGAGATGCGCCTCGCCGTCCGATCGCACGGCGAGCGCTTACTGGAGGCAGCTTCCGGCCTGCCCCGTGGCGAGCCCCGCCTCGGGGCCGCCTTGCGCGAGCATGTACTCCACCCAGGCCCACCGTGCGCTGGTAGGCCGGATCTCGGCCCGCCCGCGCAGGCGCGAGCGGAGGAAGGCCAGCTTCGCCTCCACCTCGGCGACGCCTGCGTAGGGCGCTCCGTCCATCGGCGTGTTCCGCTTGGCGACGAACGGCGCGCAGCCGAAGGAGAGCGGCAGGATTCGCGAGATTTCCGCGGCGAGCCCCGCCAGCTCGGCGAGATCCTCCTCGGTCTCGCCCGGCAAGCCGACCATCAGGTACAGCTTGAGCTTCTGCAGCCCCGCTTCGCGCGCCAGCTCCGCGACGCGCACGAGCTGCGCCGCGGTGGTGCGGCGGTCGAGCGCCTTGCGCAAGCGCTCACTGGCGCCGTCGGCGGTTTCTCTGGGTGTGAGTCGGCGGCTTCGTTCCGGTTTGTGGTCGCGGTCGGGATTGCGGTGGCAGGTGATTGGCGCCACATCTCGTTCTATCCGGGCGCCTGGCTCTATCACGGTCTCTACTATTACACGCGGGACGGGATGCCAAGCAGAGTGGACCACCTTAACACCGTCTCGAACTTCTGCGATCCGACACTTACCACGTTCCTAAACTATTTTGACCCGATCGCCTATGCAAGGACCCAGCACGGACCGCTGCTGACCATCATCGGCACACACGATCAGTACTTCACCGTACCGGCCATCATCGACGCCGCGCCGGGAAACCTGAACGGCGAGGTCGCGACGCCGTTCAAGCTGCAGGCCAGCCTCGAGAATATCCAGGAGTTCCGCGTGGAATCGAGCGCCTACCCCGCCGAGTTCGGCACGGGCAGCGGCGGGCAGGTGAGCGTCATCACCAAGTCGGGCGCGAACCGCATGCGCGGGTCGCTCTTCGAGTATCTGCGCCGCGACGGTCTCGACTCACGCAACTACTTCGACTTCGTCCACAACACCAACGGCTCGGTGCAGTCCGAGCTGCCGAAATCGCTGCTCAACCAGGACCAGTTCGGCGGGTCGGCCGGCGGCCCGATCATGAAAGACCGCGCGTTCTTCTTCGGCAGCTACGAAGGCTACCGGCTCGACGCGGGGCTCAACTTCATCGAAGCGATCCCGGGCAACCAGGCGTGGGCGCGGGCGGTGGCGGCCATCGCGCCGCTGCGGCCCGGATTCCTCGCGCCCGGCGCCGTGGTGCTGGCGGGCGCCTCGGCGAACCCGGACTTCGACATCGCGCAGCTGCAGACCGTGCAGAACGTCACCGAGAATGCCTTCAGCGCCCGCGTCGATTTCAAGGCGAACGACAGCTGGTCGAGCTACATCCGCCTGTTCCGCGACACCGGCGCCAACAACGAACCGCAGGGTGTCACGGGGCGCGTCTTCCACACGACCGCGAAGCCGACCAATGCCGTCTACAACCTGCAGGGCATTCTCAACTCGAGCCTGACCAACGAGCTCAAGTTCGGCTACAACGCTGCGAGGACCACGGAGGAGGGGTTGGCGCCCTCCGGTTTCGAGAACATCATCCTCAACCTCAGCGGCTCGGTCGCCAACACCGGGATCGCCGGCCAGGGCGCGACGTCCGGCCTCGCGATTCCGGGCGGTCTCGTCCGCGTCAACAGCGCGGGCAACGGGCGGTCCGCGCCGTACGACCCGTATTCGCTCACCTTTGCCGACACGCTCAACATGGTGTCGGGCAACCACTACGTGAAGGCGGGCGCCGACGTGCGCGTCATCCGCATGGCCACCGATCAGCGGGGCGGCATCACCTACAGCTTCGCGAACCTCGACGCGTTTCTCGCGAATACGCCGGCAACCATCCAGTATTTCGGCGACCTGAGCGAGCCGAGCCCCTTCCACAGCGGCGCCACCGGCATGAAGCACACGAAGCAGCAGTATTACGTGGCGTTCGCGCAGGACGAATGGCACGTGAAGCCGACCTTCACGCTCAACTACGGCGTCCGATACGACTACTACACGCCGATGCGCGAGGCTGACAACCGGATCGTGAAGTTCAACATCGAGACGGGCGCGCTCGACCCGGACACGACCCCGTTCTTCACGTCGGTGAAGACGAACGTCCAGCCGCGCATCGCCGCCACCTACACGCCGATGGACAAGACCGTGATCCGCGGCGGCTTCGGCATCTTCGTGGGGCCGGGGCAGACCGAGGATCAGATTCAGCCGATCGAGGCCGAACGCATCAGCACGACGCTGTCGGCGGGCGCGCCGGGCGCGCTCTACCCGGTGGACCCGAACGTCATCCGCGCGAACTTCATCAACAACCCGAACAACCGGTCGTACCAGCCGCGCGCCTATTCGAACGAGTACTCGATTCCCGAGCGCGTCTACCAGTACACCGCGTCGGTGCAGCGCGACCTGGGTGCGAACCTGACCGCAACGGTCGCCTACGTCGGCAGCCAGGGGCGGAACCAGTTCCTGCGCAGCATCGCGAACCGCACCGTCGGCGTGCAAAGCAACGGCGCCGCCGCCGGCACCCAGGTTCGCGAGTTCGACCTCGTCACCTGCTCGAACGGCACCAGCGGCCGGGGCGTGCTCTGTCCCGCGGGCTCAGCGATTGCGACGATCCAGCGGCCGTTCGCCGAGGTCGACTACAAGACGAGCGGCGGCTACAACAGCTACAACTCGCTGCAGACGTCGCTGACGCGCCGGTCCTCGAACGGCGTCACCATGAACGCGCAGTACACGCTCGGGTACAGCAAGGGGAACACGGGCGGCTCGAACGAGGCGGTGACCGCCAACAACAACGCGCGCGCGCTGTCCGAGTTCGACTACGACAACGGGTACAACAACTTCGACGTGCGCCACACGTTCAACCTGAGCCTGCTCTACGACCTGCCGGGGCGCGGCCCGATCCTCGGCGGCTGGAGCGTGGCCGGCATCGTCAACGCCCGCAGCGGCATCCCGGTGCCCGTCCTGGTTCAGCGCAACGACATCGTCTACGTCGACGGGGCCGGCAACGTGTTCAACAACGCGGCGGCGGATCGCACGGCGGTCGTCAACACGCCAGGCGGCGGCGCGTCGCGCAACCAGCGCCGGCCGGACCACGTGCCCGGCGTCGATCCCTTCATCACGAACGGTGGGCTGCTGTTCCTCAACCCGGCGGCGTTCGCGACGCCGAAGCCGGGCACGTTCGGGAACCTGATGCGCAACGAGCTGCACGGGCCGTGGATGCGGCAGGCGGACCTGATGGTCGCCAGGCACATCGGCATCAGGAACGGTCCGAACGTGGAACTGCGCGCGGAGGTCTTCAACCTGTTCAACATCACGAACTTCGCCAACCCCGTCGGGACGCTCCCCAACGCGCTGCCGAACGCGGCGCTGACGGAGGCGAATAAGGTGCAGCCCGGACAGCCGTATACCAATGCGGCGGCCGGAACGTTCGGACGCCTGACCAGCACCGTCGGCCGCACGGTCGGTCTCGGCACGCCGCGTCAGGTCCAGTTCGCGCTGCGGTTCAACTTCTGAGCGTGGACGTCGCCGGGACGCCGCGTCGTCGCTGAAGGCGGGAGCCGTCGAGGACGAACTCGCCCGGCGACGCGCGTGTGCCAGGGTGGCCAACGGCATCGCCGGGCGCCTGCGCGTGTGGATGGCGCAGCCGGCCGTTCAACAGCGGCTCAGCACGCCCGCGCCATCACGCGCGTAGCGATCAGTCTCCGCAGCATCCGCCGCCGCAACCACAGCCAGTCATATGCTCCTCCTTTCTATATTCGCTAAGGCGAATATTTGACAGCGTGGATCGCCGCGGCTATATTTGTCAAGGCGAATATATGACCGATCAACTGGCGCAGCTCGAGGGGCTGTTCAAGGCGCTCGCCGACGCGACGCGGCTGCGCATCCTGCGGCTGCTGATGGCGGGCGAGGTCTGCGTGTGCGACATCCACGACACGCTGAAGATTCCGCAGGCCAGGGCCTCGCGCCATCTGGCGTATCTCCGCCGCGCGGGGCTCGTCACCACGAGGCGCGAGGGACTCTGGGTGCACTACAGCCTGTCGACGTCCGCGGACCCGATCATCGCCACGATCGAGGACGCGACCACGCACGTGCTCGGGCACGTCGATTCGCTGAAGAAGGACGCAGAGCGGTTCGAGAAGCGCACGGGATGCTGCGTGCCCGCGGCGGGACGCACGCGCCTGGCGTGCTGCGCCGGCGCGCCGGGGGCCCCCCGATGACTGCGGCCGTGATCAGCCCGGCGAAGGCCCTGGACATCGACGTTGTCGAAGCGCTCCTCGAACGCGAACATCTCCCGCTGGCCGGTCTCCGCGATCACGTCGAGGACCTGCTCGTCGCGCGCGCCGGCAACCGTATCGTCGGCTGCGCGGCGCTGGAGCTCTACGAGGACGGTGCGCTGCTTCGGTCCCTGGCGGTCGATGCGGAGCATCGCGGTTCGGGGTTGGGGAGCGATCTGACGCACGCGGCGCTGCGCCTGGCCGATCAACGCCGCATGTCTGCGGTGTACCTGCTGACGACGACCGCCGAGCGGTTCTTTCCCCGCTTCGGGTTCGAGGTGGTCGACCGTGCTGACGTGCCACAGGGCGTGCAGCAATCGGCGGAGTTCTCGTACGCCTGCCCCTCGTCCGCGCTCATCATGCGGAAGCGGCTCTAGCGCGCCGGCCAGGCGATGCTTGCGGGCTCGATCCGCCACATCGGGCCGCCCATGAAGAGTGTCGTCTCCGAACGTACGAACACCGGCGCCTCGCCCCTCAGGATCCACACGTGCGAATCGGGCGGCTCCTTGCCGACGATCGGCGCGAGCAATCCTTCGATGCCGCCGATGTCGATCTTGATGACGTAGTGTGTCGCCTTGTAGCTCGCACCGGCCGCCGAGAACGGCGCGAGCCCGCCGTTCTGGATCACCAGCTTGACAACGCGCGGCTTCGGCGTCGCCGCGATGTACGACACGGCGACAGGCAGCGCCGGGGGCTGAAGGTTCTTCAGCACGGTGTTCATCATCCCGTTGCTCACATCCGGCGGCAGGTCGAGATGTTCGGTGTCGGTTTTCGACTCGCCGTGATCGTCGGTGGAGTGGACGACGACCTGGCCGCTTGCTGCGTCGATGGTCATGTCAATCGCGCGCGGAAACGACGGTCCCTTCTGCGCGAGCTGATGTCTGATCAAACGAAACGCGCCACGCTGCGAGAAGGTGGTTCGCTCATCGCTGAGGGAACCATCCTTGAAGCGGAAGACCAGGTGAATGGTGACGCGATCGCCGCTGACGGTCTGCGTCTGCTCGCCGCTTGCCAGAAGCCGTCCGTCGGTCGCGCGCAGCGCGAGCAGACCGTGGTTCGTTCCCTCGATGTGGCGGACCGCGACCGGATCCGCCAGCAATCCGGCCGCCTGCAACAGCGCCGTCACGATGACGACCGCGACGATGCGATCAAGCCTCATGATCCCCGAGGCCAGTCGCAATGGCGGTGCCACGGGCGAGCTCAGGCGGGCGCGGCCTGATCGGGCACCGTGATGACGAAGCGCGCGCCCCCTTCCGGCCGGTTCTCGGCGGATACCTGCCCGCCATGGAGCTCCACAAGGTGCTTGACGATCGCCAGGCCAAGCCCGGTTCCGCCGGGGCGCGACCGCGACTTGTCCACCCGATAGAACCGCTCGAAGACCCGCGACAGGTCATCAGCCGGAATCCCCGGGCCAGAATCCGAGACCGAGATGCGGACCACGCCGTTGGCCCGCGTGGCTTCGAGCTTGATGGCAGCCGCGTCGGGCGCGTAATGGACGGCATTCTCGACGAGGTTTCGGAGCACGTCGTGGAGCTTGGCGGGATCCGCGGTGATACGGCACGCGTCCGGGTCGACGGTCGTCGTGATGCGCTGGCGCTTGGCCTCCGCGGTCTGCGCCACGTCGCCGACCACGGTGCTGAACAGCTGCTGGAGATCGCACGGCGCGAGGTCGAGCGCCTCCTGGCGCGCGTCGAGGCGGGCGAGGCGGAGGAGGTCGCGGACGAGCCGTTCCATCCTCGCGCTGTGGCGCGCGATGATCTCGAGGAACTTCTTCGTATCCTCGGCGTGGGATCGATCGTCGAGCAGCGCTTCCACGTAGCCCCGAATCGCGGTCAGCGGCGTGCGCAGCTCGTGCGAGACGTTGGCGACGAAATCGCGGCGGATTTGATCGGCACGGCGCAGGTCGGTGATGTCGTGCAGGACGAGCACGGCGCCGCCGCCGCCGCCGCGCGCCACCGAGGCGGCGCGCGCGATGAAGGTGCGCCCGGGGTCGCGCGTCAGCGCCAGCTCGCGGCTGTCGGCTTCCTCGCCGCGCAGCGCGCTTCCGAGCTGCTCCGCGATGTCTGGATGCCGGATGACCTCCACGTACCGCCGTCCGATGGACGAGCCGTCCATCCGCAGCATCCCCTGCGCCGCGCGGTTGGCGATCTGGATGCGCCCGTTGGCGTCGAGCACCAGCACGCCTTCGACCATCCCCGAGAGAATCGCGTCGAGCCGCGCGCGATCGCGCGACAGCTCGTCGAGCCGCCGTCCCAGTTCCTGGACCGATCCATCCAGCACGCGCGCGACGTCGCCGAGCTCGTCGGGGCCGTAATCGTAGGTCGGGCGCGTCAGGTCTCCCTGGCTGTAGCGCTGCGCGACCGCGGCCACCGTGCGAACGCGCTTGCTCAGGACCGCCGAGGCGAGCCATGCCAGCGCGAGCGCGAACGGGATCGCCAGCATGAATGCCAGCGTCGCCTGGCCGCCCACCCGCCGAATCTCCTCGGCGACCGTCGTCAGCGGCAGCGCGACGCGGACGTACCGCACTCGCGGATGGCGCGCGGTGACGGCGGCGTACAGCATCTCGATCCGGACGGTGGTGCTGTACCTCGCAACCACGCCGACGCCACGCGCCGCCGCCTCCTGGACTTCCGGGCGCTGCAGGTGATTTTCGACGTCGGCCAGCGCCTGCCCGTCGAGATCCGAGTCGCCGAGGACCCGGCCATCCATCGCGATGAGCGTGACGCGTGTCGCCATCAGCTCCGCCAGGCGATCGGCTTCGTCATCGAGGTCCTGGTCGGAGGTGATGGTGGAATTGCGGGAGAGGAGCTCGGCGATGAGCTGTGCCTGGCCGACCAGGCGCATTTCGATGGCCCCGCGTTCGTCCTGGCGCCGCTCGTAGGCGACGAGGAGCGTGAGGAAGGCGAGCGCGGCGGCCCCCACGCCAAGCGATGCGAGGAAGATCTTCGCGCGAAAGCCGAGGGTCACGTCTTCACGTTACCTCTCTCTTCGTTGTCCGCAAGCTTGTAACCGAACTGTTTCACGGTGACCAGCGCGTCGACAAGGGCGGGCAGCTTCTCCCGCAGCCGGCGTACGTGGACGTCCACCGTTCGCGTGCCGCCCGTGTAGCGGTAGCCCCAGACGTCGCCGAGCAGGAGATCGCGCGACAGCACCCGTCCGCGATGCTCGAGCAGATACTGCAGGAGGAGGAACTCCTTCGCCGTCAGCTTCACCTCGCGTCCGCTGTCCGCGACGGTATGGCTCGCGAGGTCCATCACGATGGGCCCGAGCGTCAGCGTGGAGGTCGAGGCGTCGGCGCGTTTCGCGCGCCGCATGAGCGCGCGCACGCGCGCGACGAGCTCGTTCGGGCTGAACGGCTTCGACAGGTAGTCGTCCGCGCCGATGTCGAGACCGAGGATGCGGTCGGTTTCGTCCGCGCGCGCCGTCACCATGATGATGGGGATCCTTTCGGTGGACGTATCGCCGCGCAACGCCCGGCAGACCTCGAGCCCGCTCAGCCCGGGCAGCATCACGTCGAGGACGACGAGATCGACCGGGTGACCCCTGGCCCAGGCCAGCGCCTCGTCGCCGGCGGCGACGACATGCGCCTCCCACCCCTGCCTGTGGAGGTAGTGCGCGATCAGCGCCGCGATGTCGCGGTCGTCCTCCGCAACGAGAATCTTCACGCGGACACCATTGTAGAGGCGGACCTTGACGTCCGCCCGGGGAGGCCCTTACCGGAAGCCGAACAGCGCGAACGTGCGATACGTGAGCGCCGCGATCAGCGCCGAGGCCGGAATGGTGAGGATCCACGCCCACACGATCTGCTGCGCCACGCCCCACCGCACCGCCGAGAGCCGCTTGACCGCGCCGACGCCGATGATGGCGCCCGTGATCGTGTGAGTGGTGCTGACGGGAATGCCGAAGCTGCTCGCGCCGAAGAGCGTGATCGCGCCTGCCGTCTCCGCCGCGAACCCCCCGAAAGGCTGCAGCTTGGTGATCTTCGAGCCCATCGTGTGCACGATGCGCCAGCCGCCGGTGAGCGTGCCGAGCGCAATCGCGGCGTGCGCCGCGAGGATCACCCAGAGCGGAATGAAGAACTCGCGAAGGTAGCCGGCGGCGAACAGCAGGCCGGCGATGATCCCCATCGTCTTCTGCGCGTCGTTGGTGCCATGACCCAGGCTGTAGGCGGCGGCCGACAGCAGCTGCAGCCGGCGGAACCACTTGTCCACGCGCGCCGGCCTGAAGCCCCTGAAGATCCAGAGCGTCACGACGGAAATGATCAGCGCGAGGCCCATCCCGATGATCGGCGACATCACGATGAACACGAGCGTCTTCGTCCAGCCCGACGGGATGAGCGATCCCCATCCGGCTTTCGCGATCGCCGCGCCCGCGTAGCCGCCCACCAGCGCGTGCGAGGAGCTCGTCGGCAGGCCGATGTACCAGGTGAACAGGTCCCAGACGATCGCCCCGAGCAGGCCGCCGAAGATCACGGTGGAGGTGACGATGTTGATGTCGATCATCCCCTTGCCGATCGTGGTGGCGACGGCGGTGCCGAAGGTGAACGCGGCGAGGAAATTGAAGACCGCCGCCCAGAGGACAGCCTGGCCCGGCGTCAGCACGCGGGTCGAGACGACGGTGGCAATGGAGTTGGCGGCGTCGTGGAACCCGTTGATGTAGTCGAACGTGAGCGCGACGCCGATCAAGGCGATGACGGAGACGAGTGTCGCGTCCATCGGTCAGGCGTGCTTGACGACGACGCCTTCGAGCAGGTTGGCGACGTCCTCGCATCGGTCGGTCGCCGCCTCGAGGAAGTCGAAGATCTCTTTCCACTTGATGACCGCAATCGGGTCGCGCTCCTGGTCGAAGAGCTCCACGATGGCATCCTGGTGCGCACGGTCGGCCTCGTGCTCGAGCTGTTTGACCTTCGCGGCGATCTCGAGGACGCCGTTGCGGCGTTCGAGCGCCGCAACCGCCTGCGAGATGCCGTCGACCGAATCGCACACGATGTCGACCAGCTGTTTCGCGCCGTTCCTCACCCGCGTGATCCTGTAGAGGCGAATGACGGCCGCCGCGGCGTCAATCGCATCCATCACGTCGTCGAGCGAACCGGCCAGCGCATGAATGTCTTCGCGGTCGAGCGGCGTGATGAACGTGCGGTTCAGGCGATCGATGATCCCGCGTGTCACCTCATCGCAGGTGTGCTCGATTTCCTTGATCGCCTCGACCTTGTCCATGTCGGGGGGGTCGGTGGCGATCATCTGCCTGAGCTCGCGGGCGCCGGACTTCACCCCGTCTGCAAGGTTGGTGAACTCTCTGAAGAAATTGTTGTCTCTGGGAACCAGGCTGAAAGGGGACATCGCACCTCAGGTGAGCGGCGCATCGTAGCACGCGGAGGACAGCCTCCAAGGGCGCTGGGTCGGGCCATCCGTGGAAATACCTTCAAACAGGGGATTTATATGGCTGGGTTCGGTTGGCATTCCACTTGGACTGATGCTGGACAAGAGTTCCCCGAAGGAGGATTTAGACGTGAAACCGATGGCAGCAGCACTGACCGGCGCCCTGGTGGCAGGCGTGGGGATGTACGCAATCGGCGCCCACGCGCAGGACAGCTTTGCGACCAACCCTGCGCTGGCGGGCAACCCGGCAATCAGCTATTTCGCGAGCACGCCGCAGCCGCTCGGGCAGCCGACGGCCTACGCGCCGGTGGCCTACGCCCCGGTCGCTTACGCACCGGTGGCGCAGCCGGTGTCTTACACGCCGGCGCCGCAGCGGACCGCCGTCCGCACGGTCGCGGCACCGCGGCAGACCGTCTATCGCTCCGCTGAACCTCGCATCGTTTCGCAGACCGTGGACACGAAGCCTCAGCGGTCGAAGACCAAGACCGCGCTCGTCATCGGCGGTTCGGCCGCGTCGGGCGCCGGCCTCGGCGGACTGCTCGGTGGCAAGAAGGGTGCACTGGTCGGTGCAGCACTCGGCGGCGGCGCAGCCTCGATATACGAGGCCACTCGCCGCTAACCGGAAGGACCGGGAGCCACACACTCCCGGTCCTTTTTGGTACCACGAAGGCCCTGGCGGGCACGCACGAAGCACACGATGAAAAACCAACCGGACTTCGTGCACTTCGTGAATGCCGAAGGCTTTCGTGGTTAGAACGCCGGCGTGAATTTCAGGAACACCCGCGTGCCGCCGTCGCCATGCGCGACGTCGAACCGGACGTAGGTCTTGTCGTCGGTCCCGCCCCGCAGCCCGATCCCGTACGCATGCTTCACGTGATGCGGGTCGATGTCCTGCCAGTCGCGCGCCACCTTGCCGAAGTCGACGAAGCCCGCCACGTGCGCCATCGAGTGCACCTTGTGCCGGAACTCCGCGTTGACGACGCCGGCGTTCTCGTCGCGGAAGCGGAACTCGCGGAACGATCTGATCGTGTCGCCACCGCCGACGTACGGCAGCATGTAAAACGGGACGCGATCGCCGGGCGCGTTGTTCGCGTAGCTGAGTGCGAGGCGCAGCGCGACGACGTCGTTGGGCGCGACGGAGAAGAAGTGCGAGCCGATCGCGTCGAAGCGGCGGAAGTTGAACTGCTCGAGCGTCCGATCGTTCCACAGCGCATACGCGGCGCGGTAGAAACCGCCGCGGCGCGGAAAACCGTGCGCGTCGCGCGAGTCAACCTCCGCGAACACGCTGTCGTGCACGAAGTCCGGCTGCTGCGCGAGGCCCGGCGCCGTCGCGTCGGTGAAGATGGTTTCGATCGTTCGCAGGTTGTCGTCGCGGCCGTGACGGACGGACGGGACCAGGTACCCGACGTCCGCGCCGAGGCGCAGCCACGGCGTGACGTGGACCGCGGCGCGCGTCGACAGATCCGTGCTCCTGATCCCGTAGTCCACGCGCGTCGCATCCGTCGAATCCATCCCGAGGCCGTAGAAGTCGTCCTGCGTGTTGTTGCGGAAGGTCAGCTTCGTCGAAACGTCGAGGTATCTCGTGTCGACCCAGCCAAGCGTCGCGTCCATGCCGCGGTAGGCCTTGGTCGACACGGCGCCGGAGACGTCCACGTACGCCCAGTCGAGGTGGCGCCGATAGCCGGCGCCGCCGGCGAACCCGCTGCCCTGCGAGAGCCCGCCGATGCGCGGGTAGAAGCCATCGCCCTGCAGCCGCTGAACAATCGGATTCTTCTGAATGTAGTTGCGGACCTTCCGCACGACCGGCGGCTGATCGGTGGCCTGACCCGGTGCGGCCGTCGCCGGATCGGCCGTGCCCGGATCGGCCTTCGATTCCGCGGCGGACTGCTCGGTCGAGGCTGTTTGATCGGAGGTCGAAGGGCTCTGCGCGCCCGCGGGAGGGCAGAAGAGGAAGAGGCCGGCACTAACCGCCAAAGCGGTGGGGAATCGCTTCAACATTCACGGTAGCCGGGAGTTACAACTCCCGGACACCACGATTATTCAGCAGGAACCATGCCGCGACGAGGCTCAGCAGGACCCCGTTGACGATCAAGACCGTGGGCGCCGAGGTCATGGTCGCGAGCCATCCGGACACCAGGCTGCCGACCGGCATCCCGCCGCGGAACGCGAGCATGTAGATGCTCATCACGCGGCCCCGCATCTCGTTCGGCGCGATCAGCTGCACGAGCGACGTGACGGTCGAGAACACCATCATCAGCGCGAAGCCGGTGAGAAACAGCAGCGCCTCGCTGAGCGGCAGCGACCGCGACATCGCGAAGGCGATGATGAGCGCCCCGTAGACGATCTGCATCAGCAGCGCGGTCAGCCCCATCCGCTTGAACTTGCCGAGCCAGGCCACGGTGAGGGCGCCGACGATCGATCCGGCGCCCGAGAACGCCATCAGGTGGCTGTAGGTGCTCGCGCCCTGTTGGAACACCTGCTGCGCGAAGAGCGGAAGGAACGTCAGCACCGCGAAGCCGAGGAACGTCGTCGCGGCCGCCAGCGCCGTGAGGCCGACGAGCGTGCCGTGGTGCCACACGTACGACAGCCCGTTTTTCAGCTCGTCGCGCATGCCGCTGGTGGCCGCCGGCGGAATGTGCTTCACGTGCAGCGCCATCAGCGTGTTGATGACGACGACGAAGGAGAGCGAGTTGAGGAGGAAGCAGGCGTTCATCGCCTGCGGCTCGTCGAAGCCCCACGTCATGAACACCGACAGCGTCGCCGCGAACAGGAGCGGGCCGAGCACGCGCGCCACGTTGAATTGAATCGAGTTCAGCGCGACGGCGTTCGGGAGATCTTTCTTGTCCACGAGCGACGGGATGAGCGACTGGTATGCGGGGCCGCCGAACGACTGCGCGATGCCGGTGACGAACGACAGCGTCAGGATGTGCCAGATCTGGACGACGTGAAAGAACATCAGCGTCGCCAGCGCCGCTGAGGTCGCCATTTGGACGTACTGGGAGGCGATCAGCGTGCGGCGGCGATCGCGGCGGTCGGCGAGCACGCCGCCGACGAGCGAGAACAGGATGATCGGCAGCTGCTGCAGGAACGCGTCGAGCCCGAGGAAGAACGCCGAGTGCGTCAGCGACAGCACCAGCCAGTTCTGCGCGACGATCTGCATCCACGTGCCGATGCTCGAGGTGCAGGCGCCGAACCATTGCACGCGGAAGTCGCGATACGTGAAGGCCGACAGCATCCGCATCACGGTGCGGGCGCCGAGCGAGCGGGGCGCGTCGGCAGCGTGCGCTGGAGCGCTGGCGGGCGACTGATCGGTGCCGGGGTCCGGCTCGGTGGTCGATGGCTTGGCGGCCGCGGTGGTCACGAGATGAATGCCATATTACCGGGCCTGCCCCGAGCGTAGTCGAGGGGCTTGACGGGAAACGCTGTTTCGCTATATTTTCGCCACATAGCGAAGATATGGCGAATCATGCCCGCGCAGACCTTGAAACCGCGCTTCGCGCGCGCAAGCTCGACCGCACGTTGACCACGGCGCTGCCGCCGGAGCGGCGTGACGAAGCGGCGCTCGTGGCCACGGATGTCGCCGCGCTCGACGCCTGCCTGCGCGGAGGGCTGCCGCGCGGCCAGTTGTCGGAAATCGCCGGCCCGTCCTCGTCCGGGCGCACGACGCTCGCCTTGCAGGCGATTGCGGCATCGACGCGCCGCGGCGAGATTGCCGCGGTCGTCGACACCTTCGATCGGCTCGATGTGGCGTCCGCGGCGGCGGCAGACATCGATCTCGATCGCCTGCTCTGGATTCGCGGCGCCGATTGCCGGTGGAGTCCGCCTTCCGTGCCCGACGAAGCTCGAAGAGCGGGGTCGGGAGGTGGACTGGATGCGATCGTCAACCGCGCGCTGAAAGCGCTCAATCTCGTACTGCAGGCTGGCGGCTTTGCGTGCGTCGTGCTCGATCTCGCCGACGCGCCGCCCGTCGCGCTCACACGGATCCCGTTCACGACATGGCTGCGCGTGCAGCGCATCATCGAAGGGAGCGACACGGCGTGCCTGCTCGTGGCGCCGCAGCCGCTCGCGCGCAGCGCCGGCGGCCTGACGCTGCTGCTCGCCGGCCGCGCGCGCTGGGCCGGCGACGCGGATCGCAACCGTCACTTGGCCGGCGCCGATGTCACCGTCCGCGTCGTCTCGCCGCGGAGGCGAGTTGATGGCGAGGTGAGCGTCAGTGCATTAGCGAACGACAGCCACTGATCACGAGCCACGGAGAAACAGAGGCACGGAGATTATTTTTGAAAACTCCGTGTTCTCCGTGACTCCGTGGCGCGTGATCGTGAACGTTGCAGGAGTTTGGCGTGTTTGCCGCTGTATATGGTGCAGAAGGCAGTTCGGTTGAAGCGCTGCTGGCCGTGGCGCGGGATTTCTCGCCGCGCGTGGAAACGTGCGGCCCCCGCGAGGTCACGCTCGATCTCGGCGGCCTGACGCGCCTGTTCGGCGACGCGAAGACGATTGCCGGCGAGCTGCGGCGCACCGCCGCCGACCGCGGGCTGCGCGTCCGCATCGCCGTCGCCGGCACCCGTACCGCCGCGCGCCTCCTCGTCCGCGACCGCGCCGGCATCACCATCGTCGAGCCAGGTGACGAACCCGCCGCGCTCGAACGCCTGCGCCTCGAACTGCTCGAGATCTTCGAACCACGAGCCAACGAACCACGAACCACCGAACCGCGAACCACCGAACCGCGAACCGCCGAACCTCCGAACCCTCGAACCACCACCCTCCGACGCTGGGGCCTCCGCACCCTCGGCGACCTCGCGCGGCTGCCGGCCGACGACGTCGCCGCGCGGCTCGGGCAGCACGGCGTGGCGTGGCAGCGCCTGGCGCGCGGCGAGGACCCGGGGCCGCTGGTGCCGTCGGTGCCCGACGAGCGCTTCGAGCAGGCGCTCGATCTCGAATGGCCGATCGACGGCCTCGAGCCGCTCTCGTTCGTGCTCGCGCGGCTGATGGAGCCGCTCTCGGCGCATCTCGAGCGGCGCGACCGCGGCGCGGCGGTGCTGCACGTGCGTCTGCACCTCGTCAAAAGAGATGGCGTGACGCGCGAGGTGCACGAGCGTTCGCTGCAGCTGCCGGCGCCGATGCGCGACGCGCGCACGCTGCGGACGCTCGCGCTGCTCGACCTGGAATCGCATCCGCCCGCCGCCGCCATCGATCGCGTCGTCGTCGCGGTGGATCCGACGCCGGGGCGGGTCGTGCAGTTCTCGCTGCTCGCGCGGCCGCTGCCGTCGCCCGAGCAGCTCTCGACGCTGATGGCGCGGCTCACCGCGTTGATGGGGGAGGACCGCTGTGGATCCGCGGTGACGGTGGACTCGTGGGAGCCGGGCGCGTTCGAGATGCGGCGCTTCAGTCCGGGATCCGGGATCGGGGATCCGGGATCCGCCGAACCTCGGAACCTTCGGATCCCGGATCCCGGATCCCGGATCCCGGCCGTCGCGGTCCGCCGCTTCCGGTTCCCCGTCGCCGCCCGCGTCACCGTCGATCGCGGCACGCCGATCCGGGTCACGAGCGACCGCCGTGGCTTGAACGGTGGCAAGGTCGAAGCCCATGCCGGGCCCTGGCGCGCGTCTGGAGGATGGTGGATCGACGACCGCGTCAAGTCATGGGAGCGTGACGAGTGGGATGTGACGCTCAGCGACGGCGCAACCTATCGCGTCTTCCGCGAGCGCGACACCGATGCCTGGTTCATCGAGGGCGTTGTCGACTAGCGGGCAGCTGGCAGCCGGCAGCTGGCAGTCTGATAGCTCGACGCCCTGCTTACTGCCCACTGCCCACTGCCCACTGCCCACTGCCCGCTATGTATATCGAACTCCACGCCGCATCGGCCTTCAGCTTTCTCCAGGGCGCCTCGCTCCCCGAAACGCTCGTCGAGCGCGCGGCGGCGCTCGGCTACCCGGCGCTCGCGCTGCTCGACGCCGACGGCGTCTACGGCGCGCCGCGGTTCCACAAGGCGGCGACGCAGGCTGGGCTGAAGGCGATTATCGGGGCGGAGCTGACGATCAGTGGGCAGCGGGCAGTGGGCAGTGGGCAGTGGGCAGCGGGCAGTGGCGGGCAGCGAGCCTCGTCAGCGGGCAGCGGGCAGCGGGCAGCTGGCAGTGGCGGACAGCGAACCTTGAACGGACTGCCAGCTGCCAGCAGCCAGCTGCCAGCTGTCTGGCGCCTGCCCGTCCTCGTCGAAGCGCAGGAGGGCTACAAAAATCTCTGTCGGCTCGTAACCCGGATGAAAATGCGCGCCGCCAAGGGCGAAGGCGCGCTCGCGCTCGAGGAACTGGACGGCTGCACGAGCGGCCTGGTCGCGCTCGCCGGCCGCCCCATCCTCGACGCCTCACGCCATGGCGTCGGCGGCCTGCTCGATCGGATCGTCGGCATCTTCGGCCGGCGCAACGTCTTCGTCGAGCTGCAGCGTCACCTGCTGCGCGACGAAGAAGCCGCCAACGTCTCGCTCGAGTCGCTCGCGCGCGCCTTTGGCGTCCCCGTCATCGCCACCAACGACGTCCGGTTCGCGGAAGTCACGGATCGGCCGCTCTTCGACCTGCTCACCTGCGTCCGCCACAAGACGACGCTCGATGCGGCGGGGCGGAAGCTGGCGCGCAACGCGGAGCGGTACCTGAAGTCGCCGGAGGCGATGGCGCAGCTGTTCGCCGATCGTCCGGCGGCGCTCGCCGCCGCCGTGGCGCTGGCCGAGCGCCTCGCATACACGATGGCCGATCTCGGCTATCGCTTTCCGACATATCCGGTGCCCGACGGCGAGACGGAGATGTCGTTTCTCCGCCACATCACCGACGCGGGCGCGCGCGAGCGCTACCGGCCGTACCACGACAAGGCGCGCGCGCAGATCGCGCGCGAGCTCGCGCTCATCGAGAAGCTCGATCTCGCCGGCTACTTCCTGATCGTCTGGGACATCGTCAACTACTGCCGCCAGCAGGACATCCTCGTGCAGGGGCGCGGCTCGGCGGCCAACAGCGCCGTCTGCTACAGCCTCGGCATCACCGCGGTGGATCCGATCAAGATGGACCTGCTGTTCGAGCGCTTCCTGTCGGAGGAGCGCGGCGAGTGGCCGGACATCGATCTCGATCTGCCGAGCGGCGATCGCCGCGAGCGCGTCATCCAGCACGTCTACGAGAAGTACGGGCGGCTCGGCGCCGCGATGACGGCCAACGTCATCACCTATCGCAGCCGCAGCGCCGCGCGCGAGGTCGGCAAGGCGCTCTCGCTCGGCGAAGACGAGGTCGATCGGCTCGCGAAGGTGATGAACAACTTCGAGTTCACCGATCCGAACGACACGCTCGGCCGTCACGTGGCCGAGGCGGGCCTCTCGCTGTCGATGCCGCGGATGAAGACGTTCGCGGAGCTCTGGCTGCGCATTCAGGATCTGCCGCGGCATCTCGGTCAGCACTCGGGGGGGATGGTGATCTGCCAGGGCGAGCTCGATGCGGTCGTCCCGCTCGAGCCCGCCACGATGCCGGGACGCGTCGTCATCCAGTGGGACAAGGACGACTGCGCGGACATGGGAATCGTGAAGGTCGATCTGCTTGGCCTGGGAATGATGGCCGCGCTGCAGGATGCGATAGAGCTGGTGAACAGTCGGCGGTCGGCAGTCGGCAGTCGGCAGGAAAACACTGGCTTGGCTGTCCTGCCCACTGCCCACTGCCCACTGCCCACTGGCATCTTCGACCTGGCGCACATCCCCATGGACGACGCGAAGGTCTACGAGATGCTGCAGCAGGCGGAGACGATCGGCGTCTTCCAGGTGGAATCGCGCGCGCAGATGGCGACGCTGCCGCGGCTGAAGCCGGCGCATTTCTACGATCTCGTGGTGCAGGTCGCGATCATTCGCCCGGGTCCGATCGTCGGCGAGATGGTGCATCCGTACCTGAACCGGCGCGCGGGGCGCGAGCCGGTCGTGCCGCTGCATCCGTGCCTCGAGCCGATCCTCGCGCGCACGCTGGGTGTGCCGCTCTTCCAGGAGCAGCTGCTGCGGATGGCGATGGCGGCGGCCGGCTTCACCGGCGGGCAGGCCGAGGAGCTGCGGCGCGCGATGGGCTTCAAGCGCTCCGAGAAGCGGATGAAGCAGATCGAGCTGCAGCTGCGCGAGGGGATGGCGCGCAACGGCATCACGGGCGAGACCGCGGAGCGCATCATCCAGTCGATCACGTCGTTCGCGCTCTACGGCTTTCCCGAATCGCACGCGGCGAGCTTCGCGCTGCTCGCGTACGCGAGCGCGTACCTCAAGGTCCATTACCCGGCGGCGTTCTACACGGCGCTGCTCAACAACCAGCCGATGGGGTTCTATCACCCGGCGTCGCTCGTCAAGGACGCGCAGCGCCGCGGCGTCCGGTTTCATCCGATCGACGTGCAGCAGTCCGACTGGCTGTGCCGCGTCGAGGAGGACGGCGCCATCCGGCTCGGGTTCATGTACGTCAACGGCTTGCGGAAAGAGGTGGGTCAGGCGATGGCTGCATTCGACAGGACGAAAGTAGTGGTGCCGCCGGTGCTCTGCGAGAAGTGCGGCTCGGATGACGAGTCGATGATCGAGATCGTCCGCAACACGCGCGAGACGCGGACGTACTTCTGCAACACCTGCGCGCACGAGTGGACCGTGGAGCTGCGACCCGTCGGGCGCTTCGCGTCGATCGAGCAGGTCGTCCAGCACACCGGCCTTCGCCGCGACGAGCTGACGACGCTGGCGGACATCGGGGCGCTGAATGCGTTCACGAACGAGCGCCGCAGCGCGTTGTGGCAGGTGGAACGCGCGGTGCGGCCGGCGGGGGAGCTCTACGGGGATCAGGGATCAGGGATCGGGGATCACGAACCTGATGAACTTCGAATTTCCGGATCCCCGATCCCCGATCCCCGATCCCCGCTGCCGACCATGGACGCGCACGATCGCCTGCGCGCGGACTATGCGGGCACGGGTCTCACGATTGGCCCGCACCCGATGTCGTTGCGCCGCGACGACCTCGCGCTGCGCGGCGTGCTGCGCGCGGTCGATCTGCCGCAGGCGCGCGACGGCCGGCGCGTCCGCGTCGCGGGCATGGTGATCACCCGCCAGCGTCCGGGCACCGCGAAAGGGTTCGTCTTCCTGACGCTCGAGGACGAGACCGGCATCTCGAACGTGATCGTCCGTCCCGATCTGTTCGATCGCGAGCGGATGACGGTCATCCGCCAGCCGTTCCTGCTCGTCGAAGGCGTGCTGCAGCATCAGGACGGCGTGCTGTCGGTGAAAGCCGAGCGCCTGCAGGGGATCGACGGCGGCGCGTCAGTGGATGCCCACGACTTCTATTAGCTGGCAGCTGGCGTACACTGGGTCGTCCTTGGGTCCCCTGCGAATCGCCTTTCTCGGCTGCGGCTTCATCACCCGTGTCCATAGCCGCCACCTGAAGTCGCTGCGCAGCGAGATCGCCTGCAGCTACGCGAGCCGCACGCGCGCGAAGGCCGACGCCTTCTGCCGCGACTTCGGCGGCGTCGGCGCCTACGCCGACTACTCGGCCGCCATCGAGGACCCGAACGTCGACGCCGTCGTCATCGCGGTGCCGCCGCGCTACCACCTGACGCTGACGCTCGCGGCGCTCGCCGCGCGGAAGCACGTGCTCGTCGAGAAGCCGGCCTACCTCCGCATGGAGGACTACGAGACGGCCGTTGCCGCGCGCGATCGCGCCGGGCGCGTTGTGCTCGTCGGCGAGAACGATCACTACAAGCCGCTCGCCGTGCAGTTGAGGGAGCTCGTTGCGGCGGGCACGCTCGGCGAGATGGTCTTCGCGCACTTCACGACGATCGCGCACAAGCTCAAGGAAGCCGGCGACTGGCGCAACGACGAGGAGATGGCCGGCGGCGACGCGTTCTTCGAAGAGGGCGTCCACTGGCTGCACCTGGCCAACAGCCTGGGCCCGCGCATCGTCGAGGCGCACGGGTACCGGCCGCCGCCCGCGAGCGGGGGCCCCGACACGCGCGCCAAGAGCATGCTCGTCGCCTTCACGTACGACAACGGCGCCGTCGGATCGCTGTACTATTCGCGCGAGATCCCGTCGCTGTTCCGCGGGCTCCGGCTCTCGAAGCTGTTCGGCCGCCGGCGCGTGATCACCTTCGAGTCGAACGGCCTGTTCGTCCTCGTCAGGGGCGAAGGGCACGCGCGCCTGCGGTTCCCCGGCTTCCGCGACATCCGCGGCTACCGCGCCATGTATCGCGACTTCGTGCGCTCGGTGCGCGAGGGCCGCCAGCCGGAGATGGACCTCGAAACCGCGATCGGCGATCACCGGTTGATGGATCAGATTTACTCGAACCTGCGGATCCCGGATCCCCCTCGACGTCGCTCGGGGCAAGCCGAATCCCGAATCCCGGCCGACCTGTGACCCAGCGTTACGACATCATCATCATCGGCACCGGCGCAGGCGGCGGAACGCTCGCGCACGCGCTGTCCGGCACGGGCGCCCGGACGCTCATCCTGGAGCGCGGCGACTTCGTTCCGCAGGAAGACGAGAACTGGAGCCCGGAGGCCGTCTGGAAGCAGCTCCGCTACCGCATCGACGAGCGCTGGCTCGACGAGAACGGCCGCGAGTTCCGTCCGTACACGCACTACTGCGTCGGCGGCAACACCAAGTTCTGGGGGAGCGTCCTCTACCGGCTGCGCCGCGAGGACTTCGAGGAGGTCCGGCACGCCGACGGCGTCTCGCCGGCCTGGCCGATCGGCTACGACACGCTGGAGCCGTACTACGAGCGGGCCGAGCGGCTGTATCACGTCCGCGGCCAGCACGGGGTCGATCCGACGGAGGTGCCGCGCGGGCCGTTTCCCTACGAACCGGTTCCGCACGCGGCCGTCATGGACGGGATCGTCTGCGACCTTCGCCGGATCGGGTTGCATCCCTCGCCGCTGCCGCTCGGCGTCATGCGTCCCGGCGAGACGGACGGCTGCGTGCTGTGCAACACGTGCAATTCGTTTCCGTGCAAGGTCGGCGCGAAGAGCGACGCGGACGTCTGCTGCGTCCGGCACGCGACGCTGCAGCCGAACGTCACGCTGTGGACGCGCGCGTACGCGCGCCGGCTGATCACCAACGGCCGCGCCTCCAGGGTGGAAGCCGTCGAAGTGGAGCGCAACGGCGAGACGCTCCGGGTGGAAGCGCCGGTCGTCGTCGTCTCGTGCGGCGCGGTGAACTCGGCCGCGCTGCTGCTCCGATCGGCGAACGACGGGCATCCCGGCGGCCTCGCCAATTCGTCGGGACTCGTCGGCCGACGCTACATGGCGCACCTCGCGACGATGATGCAGGGGTTTCACCCGTTCAAGCGGAACGAGACGGTGTTCCAGAAGACGGTGGCGATCAACGACTACTACCTGCGCGGCACCGACGACATGCCGTATCCGCTCGGCCAGATCCAGTCGCAGGGACGGACGCACGGCGTGATGGCGCAGACCGTCGTGCCGTGGATTCCGTTGTGGGCCTACGAGGCGTGGGTCGCGCGCGGCGTGGACTGGCTCGCGATCTCGGAAGACCTCCCGCGCGACGAGAACCGCGTCACGATCGCGCCCGACGGCCGCATCAGGCTGCACTACCGGCCCAACAACGTCTCGAGCCACCAGCGTCTCGTGAGAGAAATGAAGCGCATCCTCCGGCGCCTCGGCTTCTGGGTCGTCGTCGCGCACTCGCACAAGGAGAAAAACACGACGCACCAGTGCGGCACGCTCTGCTTCGGCACCGATCCGCGGACGTCCGTCCTCGACCCGTTCTGCCGGACGCACGACATCGACAACCTGTTCGTCGTCGACGCGTCGTTCTTCCCCTCGTCGGCGGCGGTGAACCCGGGACTGACGATTGCGGCGCAGGCGCTGCGCGTGGCCGATCACATCACAGAAACTCATTTAGCGTAGGCCGGGTCCTTTCGGACCCGGCAGTGGGGACACATGAGAGCGCGGTCGTTCAGCCACGTCGGCATCACGGTCTCGGACTTCAACCGTGCGGTGAAGTTCTACTGGGAGGTGTTCGGCTGTCCGCTCGTCGGCGTCGCCGATACGCCGCCGGATCGCGTGCGGACGTTCTTTGCCGTACCTGCCGACCCCTCGACGGAGCTCGGGGCCGGCGCGCCCGCCTGCAAGATCGGATGGATTCGCGCGCCGGGCGGGGCCGTGCTCGAGATCTTCGAGTTCCAGCCCCAGATTCCGCAGGCGGGCGTCCGCTGGAACCAGGTCGGCCTGACGCATATCTCGTTCAACGTCCGGAACCTGCAGCGCTGGTACGACTACCTGGTGAGCAAAGGCGTCGAATGCGTCAGCCGGCCCGAACGATCGCCGCGCGGCCACTCGTTTTTCTTTGCACGGGATTTCGACGGCAACCTCATCGAGCTGATGGATCTTGGCCATATGTACTACGTCCTGGGGTGGTTAGGCCCGCTCGGCGGGTGGCTCTTCCGCCGGGGGATGTACAGGAAGTACTACGAGTGACCTATAATCCGCCCTTCGGAGGCAGAGCATGAAACGACGCATCATCCTGAGCTCGTTGCTTGTTGTCGGCGGGCTGTCGATTGCCGTTGCTGCCCAGCAGCAACAGCAGCCGAAGACGCTCGAAGTCACGAAGCTCAAAGACAACCTGTACGTGCTGAAAGCGCTGACGAACGGCGGCGGTGGCAACACGTCCGTCTTCATCACCGCCAATGGCGTCGTCGTTGTCGATTCGAAGAACCCCGGCTGGGGCCAGCCGATTCTCGACAAGATCAAGACGCTGACCGACAAGCCGGTGACGACGCTGATCAATACGCACACGCATGGCGATCACGTCAGTGGCAACGTGGACTTCCCCGCGAGCGTGGACATCATCGTCCAGGCGAATACCGCGGAGAACATGAAGAAGATGATCCCCAACAGCACCGCGGCGGATCAGACCGTGCCGGCGCAGACCATCTTCCAGCAGAACGGCAACAGGGGACTGCCGAAGCGGACGTTCAAGGACAAGATGACGATCGGCAAGGGCGCGGATGAAGTGGACCTGTTCTACTTCGGCCGCGGCCACACGAACGGCGACGCGTTCGTGCTGTACCCGGCGGCGCGCGTGCTCCACGCCGCGGACATCTTCTCGGGCAAGAACATCCCGCTGCTCGACGCCAACAACGGCGGCAGCGCGGTGGAGATTGCCAACAGCCTCGAGAAGGCCGCCAATTCGCTGAACGGCAAGTACGACACGATCATCACGGGGCACTCGACCGAGATGGCGCCCGCCGACCTGCGCGAGTACATCGCGTTCAACCGCGAGTTCGTCAGCGACGTGCAGGCCGGGATGAAGGCCGGCAAGAGCATCGACGACGTGGCGAACAACTGGAAGATTCCGGCGAAGTACACCGGCTACGCGCCGATCACCACGCCGGGAGACAAGGTCCGCGTCAAGAACAACGTCACCCTCGCGTACAAAGAGCTCGGGAGCAAAGGCACGAAATAGCTCCACGCCTCAACGAGGACGGGGGTCACAGGATGATCCCCGTTCCTCGATTCCTCGCTCCAGCCTTCGCACCCTCCCACCGTTAGATTCCGCGCAACCCCACACAAATGATGCTTGTGGCGCATGTGCGGATGGCGCACCATGTGCGCTTCTGACGGAGGTCTGAGATGCGTCGTCTCCTGCATACGTTCGTGGCCGGAATGCTGGTTCTCATCGCGGCCGCGCCCGCACTCGCACAATCGCAAATCACGACGGGAGTCATCGGCGGCGTTGTCGTCGACGCCAACGGCGGCGTGCTGCCGGGTGTCACCGTGGAGGTTCGCAATGTCGACACGAACCTCACGCGCAGCCTCGTGACGGGGCAGGACGGCCGATTCTCGGCGCTCCAGCTGCCGCCCGGACGCTACACGGTCACGTTCACCTTGCCAGGGTTCGCGACACTGGTCCAGGAGAACGTGGTGGTCACCGTCGGCCAGACGGTGCCGTTGAATCCGACGATGAGGGTGTCGGGCATTTCGGAGACGGTGACCGTGACCACCGAAGCCCCGGCCGTAGACACGACGCAAACGGCCTCCGCGAGCACACTGAACGAGATCACGATCGCGTCAACGCCGATCCTCGGACGCAAGTTCGAGGATCTGCTGACGCTCACCCCGGGAGTGAGCGTCGTCCAGGGCCCCGACGGCGACGAAATCACGTTCTCGGGCCAGCGCGGCGTTTTCAATAACGTCAGCCTCGATGGTGGCGATTACACCAACGGCTTCTTCGGAGAGCAGGTGGGCGGCCAGCGGGCCGCGATCGACATCACGCTCGAAGCGGTCAAGGAATTCCAGGTCATCGCAACCGGGGCAAGTCCCGAGTTCGGGCACACGGCCGGCGGCGTCGTGAACGTCATCACCAAGTCGGGCACGAACCAGGTCAGTGGCTCGGTCTTCCACTACCAGCGCCTGGAGGGCCTGACCTCACACACCTCCGATGGCAAACCGCTCAAAGACTTCCACCGCGAGCAGTTCGGTGGAACCATCGGCGGCCCGGTCGTCAAGGACAAGGCCTTCTACTTCCTGGCGCTCGAAGGCGTGCGCGAGAACCTGCAGCGGCCGAACCTGTCGGAGCCCATCGGTACGCCGTGCCCGGTCGCCGCGCCGACGCTGCTCGCCAACGAGGCGCTCATCGGCGTCAACGGCGACTGTCAGCGGCTGGCGCTGCTCGGGTTCTTTCAGTCCAGGCGCAACCAGAACGAGGGGCTTCCGATCGACCACACCATCAACAACAGCGCGACGCTCGCGAAGGTGGACTGGAACCTCACCGCGGCGAACCAGCTCTCCGGGTCGTACAACTTCGACTACTCGAAGAACACGAACCAGACCTTCGACGTGCCCACCTACGGCAACTCGGCCAACGGCATCGAGGGGCCGTCGAAGATCAACGTGCTCAACGTCAACCTGTTCACCACGCTGACCTCGACCAGGCTGAACGAGTTCCACGTCACCTACTCGCGGGAGAACCGGCCCCGCGCCTCGGTTTCCTCGTCGGTTCCGGCGGACACGGCGATGGGCTTCGTGCCGTCGTTCCGGTTCGGCCATCCGTTCTTCCTGCAGCCGACGGTCGACGAACTGGTCAAGCGATTCCAGGTCAGGAACAACATCTCGCTCGTGTCGGGCGCCCACACCATCAAGGCGGGCGGCGAGTGGCAGCACACGAACAACGCGCAGGTCTTCCGCGGGTTCTTCGAGGGGCGCTATATCTTCGACAGCGTGGCCGGGTTCCTTCGCTATGCGTCGCCCGCGGCGCCCGGCGGATTCGGACCATTCACGGTCGGCTGTTCGAACGGGACCTACGTAACGGCGCCGGCGTCGTGCTCCGCTGGTTCGCGGACGACCGGCGGGCCGCTGCTGCTCTACCTGCAGAGCAGCAGTCCCGACGGCGTGGCGCGAGATGCCGCCGGCGCGTCGGACATCAACAACGAGGAGTTCGCGCTGTTCGTGCAGGACAAGTGGCAGGCTGGTCGCGGGCTGACGCTGAATTACGGCCTCCGCTGGGACAGCCAGCGCATGCCGAAGACCGTCGATCCGAAGACGACCGCGTACGCCCGGTTCCTGGGCGATCCGCGGTTCCCGTCGGACGGGACCATCCCCGATCAATGGAAGGAGTTTCAGCCGCGCGGCGGCGTCGTGTGGGATGTCAGCCAGAGCGGCAAGACGGTCGTTCGCGCGAACGCGGGCGTCTATTACGCACGGCAGAACATGCTGAGCCAGGTCGGGTCCGTGACGACGAACGGGATTCAGCAGAAGGGCGATTTTCGCGACAGCACGTTCACCAGCTTCGCGGACATGCCGGTGTGGCCGAACCTGCTGGCGCCGAGTGCTGTTCCAGCGGGCACGTTTCCGCTCTTTACAGGCATCCGCGTGTTCGATCGCGACTACCGCAATCCTCGCGTGTTCACCGTCAACGTCGGGTTCGATCAGGAAGTGGCGCCGAGCATGGCGGCCTACTTCGACTTCACGATCGCCAAGGGCACGCACCTGACGCGGTTCCTGAACTACAACGTGCATGGAACGGCGCCGGCAGCCACGCAGCCGGCCACGCGTGACACGACCACCTACACAGGCGCCAATCCCTTCGAGCCCACACTGGGCGACGTGTTCGTCAGCAACAGCCGCGGTCATGGCCTGTACCGTGGCGCGACCTTCGGCCTGCGGAAGCGCTTCTCACAGCATTACCAGCTCGAAGCGAATTACGTGTTGTCCAAGGACAAGGACGACGACTCGAACGAGCGCGACCCGTTCACCGATCGCTCGTTCAATTTCTACGATCTGGGCCTCGATTACGGGCCGTCGGACCGCGATATTCGACACAAGGTGAACTTCTTCACCTATGCCGAGCTGCCGCGTCAATTCCTGGTGAATGTACGCGTCCAGGGGCGCACGGCACAGCCGATCACGACGTCGCCCCGGGTGCTGAACGGCGTCGATCGCGGACGGAACTGGGACCGGAAGGACAACAAATTCTTCTCGCTCGACTGGCGCCTGCAGCGTCCGTTCCGGTTCGGGCCGCGCGCGCAGGTCATCCCGAGCTTCGAGATGTTCAACACCTTCAACAACGCGAACAACGTGAACCCGCTCTCGACGCCGGCGCTGTTCAACTTCGACGGCTTCCTGCGCCAGGGCGTCGGCGACCCGCGGCAGGCGCAGCTGGCTGTGAAGGTGACCTTCTGACGAGCGTTCCAATCGCGCCGGGAACGCGCTCGAGCGCCTTTTACACGATCACCGCGCGGGCGTCGAGGATCGGACGCGCGAGATCGATGTTGCCGCCGAGCGCGATCGACGCCGCGGCCGCATCCCGCGAGAGCCCGTTGAACAGCAGGCGCCAGGCGGTTTCGTCGCTCATCGCGATCGTGGCAGAGGGTGTCGCCGCGCCGCCTTCATCGATCTCCCAGGCGTGACCGGCGCGCCGCAGCGTCCATGTCCCCGGTGCGCGACCCGTCACCCCGATGACCACGGACGCCTCGTCGCCCGGCGGCTGCACGGCGCGCCAGGCATGAGGCAGGGCGTGCATCGAGATCCGCAGGACGTCGCCGAGCCACGAGGGGTCGCGAAACGGGCCGGCGCCAACGGCGTCGCGAATCTGCGACCCGTGGTGCCAGATCTCGGTGAATTCGCGGCCGATATCGAGCCATTGCGGCGAAGCGGCCTGGCCCGCCCATGACACCGGCAGCACGGCGCCGGCGTGCGGGTCGAGCGTCTCGATGAACGCGGCGAGGCCGTCGCTTGCGTGCGCGTAGAGGTCGATCAGCACGCGGGGACTGAATCGTTCGGCCGCGCGAATCCACGTGGCATTGAGGTCGTTGACGAAGAGGGTGAGATCCTGTTCCGATGTCCCGCGAGGCCCGGGCGGCGGCATCCGTCGGTCGCGATGCAGCGACAGCCTGCGCAACGCCGTGTCGCACAGGTGCGCGACGATGTGACGCACGCGCCAGCTCCCGGCGACCGTCGCGCGTTCCCAATCGTCGAGCTGCAGGCCGCGAAGCAGTGCGACGATGTCGCGGCAGAGCGGGCGAAAGCGTGGACGGGTGTCGGTGATCGGAAGCGGCACCTACAGGTGCGCGAGCGACAGCAGCTCGCGGTCGTACTGCCCGCGCGCCTCTCCGTAGATCGGCGTCACGGCGTCGACGAACTTCTGGTGCTCCTCTGGTGTCAGCTCGACGATCGTTCCGCCCTCCTTCCCGATCTCCACCATCGCGTCTTCTTCTTCCTTGACATGCAGCCCGCGCTGGAAGTCGACCGCGTCGCGCACGGCGGCGCGCATCTCGTCCTGCAGCGCCTTCGGCCACGCGTCGAACGCCGTCTTGTTGAAGAAGATCGGACGCGAGAGATAGAAGTGGTTCGAGGCGGTGTGGAACTTGTGGTACTTGTGGACGCCGTAGGTGGTGGTGTTCGAGAACGGGTTCTCCTGTGCGTCGAGCGTGCCCGCCTTGATCGCGGGGAGCAGTTCCGAGAGGTCCATGACCCTCGGCGTCGCGCCGAGCAGCTGGAAGGTGCGCTCCTGCACCTTGCTCGGCAGCACGCGGATCGTCATCCCCTTCATGTCCGCCGGCGTGTGAATCGGCCGCAGCCGGTTCGAGATGTGGCGAAAGCCGTTTTCGAACCACCCGAGGATTCGGTAGTTCCCTTGCGCTTCCATCCGCTGCGCGAGCGTGGCGCCGAAGCGGCCGTCCATCGAGGCGCGCGCCTTCGCGGTGTCCGAGAAGAGAAACGGCAGGTCCGCGATGCCGAGGTCGGGAATCTGCCCGGTGAAGTAGCTGCTCGACTGGTACGCGACCGTCAGCACGCCGCTTTCGACGAGCCACGGGAGGTCCTCGCCTTTGTAGCCGAGATCGATGATGTTGTAGATGTACTTCACATCCACGTCCTTGCCGAACTTCGCCTGGATGCGGTCGCCAATCCGCTTCAACGACAGGCTGAAGCCGTTGTTGGGCGGCGCGTAGCCCGCCATGATGATGCGGACCGGCTTCGAGGCGACGAGCTTCGAGGCGACGAGCGCGGGCGCCTTCTGCTGCGCGAACGCTTCGTCCGCTCGGCCGAACGCTCCGGTGACCGCGCCCGCACCGATGACCGCCGATGCCTTGAGGAACTTTCGTCTCGACATGACTCGGATTGTAAGCTCTCGGGGTGTCACTTCGCATCGGAATCGATCTGGGCGGGACCAAGATTGAGGCCGTCGCGCTCGATGGCAGCCTGGAGGTCGCACGCGCCCGCGTCGACACGCCGCGCGGCGACTACGCGAAGACCCTCGCCGCAATCATCGAGCTCATCGCCGCGCTCGAGGAACGGATCCCGCTTGCCGGATCCCCAATCCCGACCGTCGGTCTCGGTATCCCCGGCACCATTTCCACCGCGACCGGCCTCGTCAAGAACGCCAACTCCACGTGGCTCATCGGCCGGCCCCTTCAACGCGATCTCGAAGCACGTCTCGGTCGCCCCATCCGCATCGCCAACGACGCCAATTGCTTCGCCGTCTCCGAAGCCGCCGACGGCGCCGCATCGGGCGCCGAGGTGGTCTTCGGGGTGATTGCCGGCACCGGCGTCGGCGGCGGCATCGTCGTTCACGGCCGCCTGGTCACGGGCGCCGACGGCATCGCGGGCGAATGGGGCCACAATCCGCTTCCCTGGCCCGACGCCGGGGATGCGGCGTGGCCGGCGTGCTACTGCGGCAAGCACGGATGCATCGAGACGTTCCTGTCGGGGCCCGGCTTGACAGCGGATCACGAGCGGGCGACCGGCGTCCGGATGACGCCGCCCGAGATCGTCGCCGCAGCCGGGCGCGGTGATGCGGTGGCGGACGAAACGCTGCGCCGCTACGAGCGGCGCATGGCGCGTGCGCTCGCGAGCGTGATCAACGTGCTCGACCCCGACGTCATCGTGCTCGGCGGCGGGATGTCGAACATCGAGCGGTTGTACGCACACGTGTCCCGGCTGTGGGGGGAGTTCGTGTTCGCCTGTGGGACAAGCCTTCCTGAGGTCAACACTCGTCTCCTTCGCGCCAGACATGGCGCCACCAGCGGCGTGCGCGGGGCCGCGTGGCTGTGGCCTGGCTCGCCGTAGCCGAAGGCGAAGGCGGGCCTGACCGCTAAAATAGATCTCCAATGCCGCAGCGCAAGAGGTCCCTTCCGGCGTCCGTCATCGCGCTGCGCCATTATTCGCTGCACACCTTTACGGCCGACCTGATCGCCGGCGTCACTGTCGGCCTCGTCGCCCTTCCGCTCGCGATGGCGTTCGCCATTTCGTCGGGGATGCCGCCGCAGGCAGGCATCTACACGGCGATTGCCACGGGCTTCGTCATCTCCGCGCTCGGCGGCTCGATGGTGCAGATCGGCGGCCCGACCGGCGCCTTCGTGGTGGTGGTATACGGCATCGTCGCCACCTACGGCGTCGACGGCCTCTTCATGTGCACCATGATGGCCGGCGTCATCCTCGTGATCATGGGGCTGACCGGCACCGGCACGGCCGTCCGCTTCATCCCGCGTCCGATCGTGCTCGGCTTCACCAACGGGATCGCCATCGTCATTGCCAGCACGCAGCTGAAGGACTTCTTCGGCATCATGCTCGACAGCCCGGTGCCGGGCGATTTCATCGGACGCCTCCGCGTCATCGGGAGCCATCTCGGGGCTGCGTCTCCGCCCGTCGCGATCCTCGCCATCTTCGTGGTCCTCCTGATCGTGGTCTGGAACCGGCTCGTGCCGCGGGTGCCCGGTTATATCGTGGCGCTCGTCACGGGCACCCTCCTGGCAACCGTGCTGGACTTGCCGGTCGAAACGATTGGCTCGCGGTTCGGCGGCATCCCCGCAACCCTTCCTTCGCTGACCATTCCGCACTTCCGGCCTGAGCTGATCCTGCGGCTGTTGTCGCCGACGCTGACGGTCGCGATGCTCGGCGCCATCGAGTCGCTGATGTCCGCGATAGTGGCCGACCGGATGGCTGGAACGCGCCACGACTCGAACGTCGAGCTCTTCGCGCAGGGCGTCGCCAACATCATCTCGCCGCTGTTCGGCGGCCTTCCCGCCACCGGCGCCATCGCGCGCACCGCGACCAACATCCGCTCAGGCGCGAAGACGCCCGTCGCCGGGATGATTCACGCGCTGACGCTCCTCGTGATCCTTCTCGCGGCGTCGACGCTCGCGGCGGCGGTGCCGATGGCGGTGCTCGCCGGCATCCTGATGGTCGTCTGCTACAACATGGGCGAGTGGCAGGAGGCGCGCGAGCTGTGGAAGCACAGCTGGACGGATCGTCTCGTCTGGCTCGTCACCTTCGTCCTGACCGTCGTCGCGGACCTGACCGTGGCGGTGGAAACCGGCATGATCCTCGCGGCGCTGCTGTTCATCAGGCGTATCTCGATGACGACAAGCGTCTCGCGCGTGACGAGGGAATACGTGGAGCACGGGCGGAAGCACGTGCTGCAGGACAAGCCGATCCCCGATTACGTGACGATTTATCGCATCCACGGCCCGTTCCTGTTCGGCGCGACGGACAAGCTGACGAACCTGACGAGCCATGTCCATGAAATGACACCTATCGTGGTCCTGCGGCTCCGGAATATGACCGCGATCGATGCCACCGGGATGAAGGCGATCCAGGATTTCGCGGATGCGCTGCACGCCTCGGGCCGTGCGCTGCTGCTGTGCGGAGCGCCGCCACACCCGGCGCGTCTCATGGCGCAGGCCGAATTTCACCGCCACGTCGGCGCCGCCAACATCCTGCCGAACGTCGAGGCCGCTCTCGCGCGCGCCGCCGAACTGCGTCGGGCGATCGCCTGAGGCTGACGGCGAGCTCTTTGCTGTAACCCATCGAGAGGACACCAGTACCCTGTCTCGCGTGGTTGAGGTAGAGCCTGGTTCGAAAGGGGAATCGTGGAGCTCATCGTTCAGCCGGACGACGGGATCAAGCCGGTACTGGAAGTCATCGGGAAGGCCCAGAAGTCGGTTGACATCACGATCTTCCGCTTCGACCTGAAATCAATGGAAAAGGAGCTCGAGGCGGCGCGCATTCGCGGCGTTGTCGTCCGGGCCCTGATCGCACACCAGGGCTCACAGGGCGAGAAGGGGCTTCGCCAGCTGGAGATGCGAATGCTCGAAAAGGGCATTCTCGTCGCCCGCACTGGCGACGCCTTCACGCGCTACCACGGCAAGATGATGATCATCGACCGTGAAGAGCTGCACGTGCAGGGGTTCAACTTCACGGCGCTCGACTTCAAGAGCCGCAGCTTCGGCATCGTCACGAAGGAGCGCCACGCGGTGAACGAGGCAATTCGCCTCTTCGAGGCGGATACGCTGCGCCAGGAGTACGAGCCGGCGGAAGACGGCCCGTTCGTCGTCAGCCCCGAGAACGCGCGCGAGATCCTCGCCACGTTCATCAAGCGGGCGAAAAAGCAGCTGCTGATTTACGACCCGAAGGTCACCGACCTCCAGATGCTGCGCCTGATCAATCAGCGCATCAAGGCCGGCGTGGACGTCCGCATTTTCGGCAAGGTGGGGAAGCGCGGCAACGCGATGCGCGTCCAGAAGCTGCCGGGACTCCGCCTGCACGTCCGCGCGATGGTGCGCGACGGCGACACGGCGTTTGTCGGCAGCCAGAGCCTCCGCGCGCTCGAGCTCGACGGGCGACGAGAGGTCGGGCTCATCGTGAAGGAGCCCAAGACCGTCAAGCGGATGCTGGACGTGTTCGAGGGCGACTGGGCGAGGACCGACCTCGCCGCCAAGGAAGCGAAGGAAGCGAAGAGGGAGATAAAGGAGAAGAAGGCCGAGGCGGAGCTGGCCGAAGCGGCGGCTCGCTGAGGGGGAACACAGGCCGGGGTCGGGGCTCCAGGCCGGGATCCGGGATCCGGGATCCGGGATCCGACGTCCGTTACACGGCGTTGCGAACGCGTTCGATCGTCTTACCGACCTGCACCGACGCGTAGAAGATACTTCCCACCCGAATGCCGCCTCGGAGCTTGTGGCGGCCAATCGCCTCGAGTCCCGCCGACGCCATGCACCCGCAATTCGAGCAGTCGGGGTTCCCGCCAAACTGGCAGGGCGTGATGTGCCGTTCGAGATCCGCTGAATAGCATTCCGTTGTCTGCGCGAAGATGCATTGGTCTGGCGAGGGCGGGGGACTGGCGAAAACCTTGAGCATCCCGTCGAGCATCTGCAGCTTCGGCACGATCGGCATCAGCCGGCGCAGCTCCGAGATCACCTTTGCGCGGTCCGGGGGGGTCAGCCGCTCCGCCGAGATCTCGCCTTTCTGCGGCGTATAGAGGCTGATCCAAATCAACCTCGTGTCCGGGTTCGCGTTCCAGATGTTGAGGAACTCCTCGAGGTACCCGTCGCGGCGAACCTGCTGGCGCGTAACCGTGCAGTGCACGGTAATCTGATGTCCTTCGATGTGCTTCAGGATGCGGTCGTAGGTTGCAGGTGTGCGGCGCGCGTCGTGTTCCGGCTGAAGGCCGTCAATCGAGACGACAACCTGAAGCTTCGGCAGGCGCGCCCATTCGCGCGGGATGGGCCGCACCGCGCTCGTGACCAGCTGCGTGTGAATCTGCCGTTCCGCGAGCTGCGGCAGGATCTGGTCAAGCTCGCGATAGCGGACGAGCGGTTCGCCGCCGACGATGGAGACGTGGAGTGGCCGATGGCGATCGACGAGCGCCATGAACCGCGTGACCAGCTCGTCCCCCTTGTAGTCGGAGAGGCCGCGAAGCGTGACGCCGCCGCCGCCAAGATGATCGTCGCCGTAGGCGTAGCATCCGGGACAGCGCAGTGGACACTCACGTGTGATCTCGATCGAGAGGTTCGGGCGGTAGCCCGCAAGGATGCGGCCCCATGCCTGGACAATCTCTCTGCTTCCAACGCTCATTCGATCACTATATCTCCTGTTATCCTCTCTGAGGATGGTAGATGAACCCGGATTGCCTAGAATCATGCGTCGCCGTTCGAAGCTTCATGGGTGGGGCATCTTCACCCTCGAACCGATTTCAAAGAACACGCGCATCATCGATTACGACGGAGAACTGATCGATCACAAGGAGAGCCTGAAGCGCGAAACCAGGTACCTGAAGAACGGGTGCATCTGGTGCTTCACGGTCAATCGTCGCTGGGTGCGCGACGCGAACGTCGGCGGCAACCTCGCGCGCTTCATCAACCACGCCTGCAGGCCGAATTGCTACAGCCACATCCTCGGCAAGACGATCTGGATCCTCGCGTCGCGGAACATCGAGCCGGGCGAGGAGCTCACCTACAACTACTACACGGATGGCGAGAAACAGATCCCGTGCCGATGCAGGCCCGGGTGCAAGACGAAACTATGAGGCGATCGAGGGCGCGTTTTCCCTTCGTGGTCTTCGCGATCGTCGTGGTGATCGTCCTTCGTGGCCGTGACGCGACGCTCGCCCAGGGCGACCTGACCGAGGCCGATCTGGCCGCGGCCAGCGGCGGCCGCACCCTTCGCATCGGTTCCACCCTCGATGGTCACGTCACGCTGATCCCGCTCGAGGTCTACGTGTCGCGCGTGCTCGCGGGAGAGGGCGATCCGAAGGCCGGCGAGGCGGCCCAGCAGGCGCTCGCGATTGCGATCCGCACCTACACGCTCAGGAACAGCGGCCGTCACGCGCGCGACGGATACGACCTGTGCGACGGCACGCATTGCCAGGTGCCGCGTCCGTCGACGCCGACCTCGCGCCGCGTGGCGATGGCGACCGCCGGCGAGGTGCTGACCTATCGCGGGGATCTCGCGGAGGTGTTCTACTCCGCTTCGTGCGGCGGCCGCTCCGAGCGCGCCGCCGACGTCTGGCCGGGCGCCGACTATCCCTACCTGGTCTCGCGCAAGGACGATGTGTGCGAAGACGATCCGGCGTGGACCGCTGACTTCGCGCTCGACAATGTGCAGCGCGCGCTCGAGCGCGCCGGTTTCGAAGGCGATCGGCTGAAGGACATTCGGGTGGATGGCCGGACCTCGTCCGGACGGGTCGCGCGCCTGCGGCTTTCGGGGATGCGTCCCGACGTGATTGCGGGCGATCAGTTCCGCCTCGCGGTTGGCGCCGTCGAGTTGAAAAGCACGGCGTTCACCGTCGAGAAGCGTGGCGGCCTGCTGCGCTTTACCGGCCGCGGGTTCGGGCACGGTGTGGGGATGTGCGTGATCGGCGCCGCGCGGCGGGCGACACGCGGCGAAACGGCGCGCACGATTCTCGCGCAGTACTATCCCGGCCTCGAACTGACCCCGCTGTCGGGCGTCGCGATTCCGGTTCCTGTTCCGATCCCACGTCCGAATGACACGTTGACGGCTGCGCCTGCTCCGCGTCCGCCCGATTCGGTCGTTGCGCCACGCGGCAGCGTCATCTCCGTGACCGTGCCGCGTGCCTCGTCCGTCACGGCCTCCGACGTCGAGCGCATGGCGGCCGCCGCGCACGACGACCTCGCGCGTAAGGTCGGGACATCGGCACTCCCGATGACCATCCGCCTCCACGACACGCTCGACAGCTTCCGTCTCGCCACAAACCGGCCGTGGTGGGTGAGCGAGGTCGCCGAAGGAACGGCGATCGACCTCGCTCCCGCCGCCGTGCTGGCGCAGCGTGGCGGTCTCGACGCATCCGTCCGGCTGGCCGTTTCCGAGCTGCTCGTGGCAGGTCCGCTCGCCGGCCGCTCCGAGTGGGTACGGGTCGGCGCCGCGCGTTACTTCGCGCAGGCCGCCGCTGCCCGGCCCGTGTCGGCGCGAACGCGATGTCCCACCGACGCCGAGCTGCTGCTTGCCGTGTCGGCGACCGCGCAGCGCGAGGCGGAGACGCGCGCTGACGGGTGCTTCGCGCGCGAGCTGGCGAAGGCGGGCGACTGGCGGGCGGTCCGATAGCTCGTTGGCCGCTGACCGTTGGTCGTTCACCGTTGGCCGTTGGCCGTTGGCCGTTGACCCGTTAGCCGTTGGCTGTTGGTGGTATCGGTGATGTTGCTGCTGTCGCCGGTTGAAAGGCCGGGTTTCCTGATGCGCGTGGTGTATCGCGTCGCGCGGCGCCGGTACGGAAAGGTGCTGATGCCACTGCGCGTCATCTACAGCCGGGCGCCGGTGCTGCTCGCGGTCGGCCTGCTCATCGAATGGATACGCGACCACGCGACGGTCCTCGAACCAGAGTTGCGCTCGCTGGTCACCGTGTACGTCTCCACGCACCGGTCATGTGACTTCTGCGCGGACCTGGCGCTGGCGCTGGCTGTCAGGAAGGGCATCGGGCCCGGGCGCTTCGACCAGCTGCCCGCGTGGCGCAGCAGCACGGCCTTCTCGCCACGCGAACGTGCCGCGCTCGCGTGGGTCGATGACATCCTGGAAAAGGGACGAATCGGGGAGGCGACGCTCGCGGACGCTCGGAAGGCGTTCTCCGAGCGCGAGCTGGTGGAGTTGACGTGGCTGCAGGCGTCCGAGGCCTACTTCAACCTCCAGGCGCACCCGTTAGGGATTCGGTCGGACGAGCTCGCGAGCGCCCGACGAACCCCGAACCGCTAACCCCGAACCCCGAACCCCGAACCCCGAACCACGCACCACCGACCACCACCCTTAGGCCGGCCGCAGCCGCGGCTGCCGCGCGCTCTTCCAGAGCATCACCGCGGACACGAGCGTCCCGATCACCGCGACGACGATGAACGCGACGATCACCGTCTGGAACTGCGCGGACTCGAGCACCCGCAGGACCCCGCGGCCGTAGACGCGGGCGAGTGCCGCCTCGCTGCCGAAGCGGATCAGCCGCATCAGCGCGAAGGTGCCGAAGAAGATCCGGCGGTCCACCTCGAGCGCGCCGCACGTCAGCACGAACGGCGTCAGCGGAAAGGGGGGCGGCAGGAGCGCGGCAAACGCCATCGCGATGGCGCCCTGCCTCTGGACGCGCGCGCGGACCCGCTCGAAGCGATGGCCTGGCACCAGGCGCTCGAGGCCCATCTCGCCCACCTTGCGGCCGATCCAGTAGGTGAACGCCGCGCCGGTGATCGAGCCGGCGGTCGCCAGCAACGGGTAAATCCAGAAGAACACCCCGTCGTGGCGGGCCGACAGGTAGATTACGAGCGCATCAACCCCGAATGGCAAGAAGAACACCAGTGTGGCGTCGAGCAGCGCGAGCAGGTACGCGCCCCACCACGTGAGAAAGAAGCCGAACGCTGCGTGAAACAGCCCCATCTACTACCAGCAGATGCCATCGTAGTGGGCCCGCAGGGCGGCGAAGTTAATCGGGATCCGTACCAGGTCGATGACCGTCTGGTCGGGGCGGCACTGCTCGACGGCCGCGGCGAATTCCGGCGCGCCGTTGCCGATGACGATGACGTCGGTCTTCGCGATGACGTCGTCGACCGAGTCGCACAGGTGACGCGACAGATGTGGAATCTGCTGCTCGATGTATTCCTTGTTCGCACCCATCAACCGCGCCAGTGACACGTTGCGGTCGTAGATGCACAGCTCGTACCCCTTGCCGAGGAGCGCCTCGCCGAGGATCACCATCGGCGATTCGCGCAGGTCGTCGGTCCCCGCCTTGAAGCTGAAACCGAGGATGCCGATGCGCTTCTTGCCGGTTTCCACGATCTGGTCGATCGCGTGCTGAATCTGCAAGCGGTTGCTTCCGAGCAGCGCGTTGATCAACGGCATATCGAGATCGACCTCACGCGCCCGGTACTGCAGCGCGCGCACGTCCTTCGGCAGGCACGAGCCGCCGAACGCGAAGCCGGGCTTCAGGTAGTACGGCGAGATATTCAGCTTCTCGTCGCGGACGAAGATGTCCATCACGTCGTGGCTGTCGATGCCGACGCGCTTGCACAGGTTGCCGATCTCGTTGGCGAACACCACCTTCACCGCGTGCCAGGCGTTGCTCGTGTACTTCATCATCTCGGCGACCCGGATGCTGGTGCTGCACAGCGGCGCCTCGACGTTGTCGTACAGCGACTTGGTCGGCGCGGCGTCGTACGCGTGGTTGTGGCCGACGAGGGTGAGCGGCGGCTGCCGGAAGTCCTTCAGCGCCGTCCCTTCGCGGAGGAACTCGGGGTTCACGGACACGCCGAACCCCTCGCCGTATGTCTTGCCCGAGCGCGCCTCGAGCGTCGGGATGACGTGCTCGTGGGTCGTCCCGGGGAGCACCGTGCTGCGGACGACGACGACGTGGTACGTCGTCTTCTCCTTCAGCGCGTCGCCAATCTGCTCGCAGACGCGGATCAGGTAGCTCAGATCGAGGCTCCCGTTCTTGCGGCTCGGCGTGCCGACGCAGATCAGCGACAGGTCGGTCTCGGCGATCGCCTCTGCCGTGCTCGTGGTGGCGCGAAGGCGGCGCGCATCGATGCCTGCCTTCAGGAGGTCCTCGAGCCCCGGCTCGACGATGGGGCTGCGGCCGGCGTTGATCGCGGCGACCTTGTCGGGATTGACGTCGACGCCGATGACATCGTGGCCGTCCGCGGCGAAGTTCGCGGCCGATACGCTTCCGACGTAACCCAGGCCGAATACGGCGACTCTCATACTGTGGCTGTCCTCTCGGGGATCCGGGAACCGGGATCCGGGATCCGGTGGTTCGGGGTTCGTGGTTCGGTGGTTCGGGGTTCGCTGGTTCGTGGCTCGGGCAACGTCTGCGCGCCCTCGCCGTCGATGAAGGTGCGGTACCAGAGCTCGAGGTTGACGAGCGCCCAGATGGCGTCGCCGCCGGCGGTGGCGCCGTCGCGGTGCGCGGCGAGCAGCTGCTCCACCGCGGCGGGATTGATCAGGCCTCGCTCGCGCGTGCGGCGATCGAGCAGCACGTCGCGCACGACCGGCTGCCAGCGGTCGCGCGTCCACTCGCCGAATGGCACCGGGAAGCCCATCTTCGGGCGTGTGAGGATTTCCTCCGGCAGCAGGCCGCGAAGCGCCTCGCGCAGGATCCGCTTGGTCGTGAAGCCGCGCAGCTTCAGCCGGTCGGGCAGCCGCGCCGCGAATTCGACGAGCACGTGATCGAGGAACGGCACGCGGCTCTCGATCGACGCCGACATGCTCATCTGGTCCTGCTTCATCAGCAACTCGACGAGGTACGTCTTGATGTCGGTGTGCAGCAGGCGTCCGAGGAGCCCGCTCCGGCCGTTGACCTCGTTGAAGTAGGCGAGCGACGACGAGTAGGGATCGCCACCGGCAAGGGCCGTGGCCGAGAGCAGCTCGCGCTGCTGGCGCACCGGCATGCCGGCGAAGTTGTCGAGGAACATCGCCGAGGCGTTGCGCGGCATCGCCAGGAACGATCGGCGCGCGTAGCGTCCCGCCCTGCCCGGCAGCCTGGGCACCAGCGACCCGGCCACCGACGCGCGGACCGCCGCCGGCACCAGCCGCTCGTACACCGTGCCCGCGCGCCAGTTGATGACCGCGCGCGGATATTTGCCGTAGCCCGCGAGCAGCTCGTCGCTCCCTTCGCCGGTGAGCACCACGACGACGTGCTGTCGCGCGAGCACCGACACGAAGTGCAGCGGCACGCTGGACGGGTGGGCAATCGGCTCGTCCTCGTGCCACACCAGCCGCGGCAGCGCGGCGAAGAAGTCGCGGTCGTCGATGACGATCTCGTGCGCGTTGGCGCCAATCGCCCGCGCCACCGCGCGCGCGTATTCGAGCTCGCTGAAGCGCCGATCCGCGAACGCCACCGAGAAGGTGTCGACGGGACGATCGATCTCGCGCGCCATCAGCGCTGCAATGGCGCTGCTGTCGATGCCGCCGGAGAGGAACATGCCGAGCGGGACGTCGGACATCAGCCGCAGCCGCACGGACTCCTGCAGCAGGCTGCGGAAGCGATCGATGAGCGCGCCGTCGTGCATCCGCTCGAGCTCGGGGTCGGGACCGTCGAGCGGAAGGTCCCAGTATTTCTCGATGCGGACGCGCCCGTCCTCGAAGACGAGCCGGTGGCCGGGGAGCAGCTTGTAGACACCCTCGAACATCGTCTCTTCGCCGGCGGTGCCGCGCGTGGCGAGCACCTCGGAGAGGACGCGCACGTTCGGCGTCGCGGCCACGAGGCCGCTCTTCAGGATGGCCTTGATCTCGGAGGCAAAGAGCAGCCGATCGCCGGCCATCGCCCAGTAGAGCGGCTTGACGCCGAGGCGATCGCGCGCCAGCAGGAGGCGACGCGCGGCGCCGTCCCAGATGGCAAACGCGAACATGCCGCGGAAGTGCTGCACGCACTCGTCGCCCCACTGCTCGTACGCGTGCACGATGGTTTCCGTGTCCGATCGCGTGCGGTAGGCATGGCCCGCCCCTTCCAGCTGCGCGCGTACGTCGCGGTGGTTATAGATCTCGCCGTTGAAGGTGATCCAGGTGGTCCCTGTTTCGTTCGACAGCGGCTGGTGCCCGCCCGCCAGGTCGACGATGCTCAGGCGCCGGTGGGCGAGGACGGCCCGGGCGTCGGCGTGCAGTCCGGCGCCGTCGGGACCGCGGTAGCTCATGACGTCGCGCATGGCTGTCGCGCGGGCCTGGTCGTCGGGTCCGAGGCGATCACGCGAGACGATTCCGGCGATGCCACACATCTCAGGCTGCCTTCACTAGCACGGCGTATTCCAACGGCTCGGCCGCGGCATCGCCGTCGATGAACTCGCGGAACCAGAACTCCAGCATCAGGAGCGCCCAGAGGCGGCGCGAATGATCCGCCCGCGACGTGAGGTGCTCGTTCCACAGCTGGCGCAGCGCGGGACGCGAGACGATGCCGCGGCCGTCGAACCGCGGGCCGAACAGCATCTTCGGCACCAGCATCGTCAGGGCGCCGGGCAGCCATGGATGGCGCGGCGGCTGCCGCAGCGAGGGCGGCAGGAGGCGCGGCGGCAGCTGCGGCATCAGCAGCCGGCGCAGTGCCCACATGTCGATGCGCCCGTGCAGCTTCAACGACGCGGGCGTGACGGTGGACAGCTCCACCATCTGCCGATCGAGGAACGGATACCGCAGCGAGATGCCCGCCGCGGCCGCCGCGCGAGCGGCGACCACCAGCGTGTTGTCGGGCAGGAATGTCCGCGCATCGACGTACATCGCGCGGTCCACCGGGTCGTTGGTCGGCCGCGAGGCGTAGCGTTCGAGGTGGCGGACGAACGGGTTGGCCTCGCGCACCTCCCAGGCGAAGCCGCGCGTGTAGATCGAACGCCGATGCTCGTCGTCCCAGAGGCGGTACGCGAGGTTCGACGTCCGGAGGCCGCGGGGCCGCGTGAAGCGGGCGAGAAGCGCCAGCCGGCGGGCGTTGGGGGCCCACAGCACCGCGGCGCCATGCGCCGACAGCGCGATGCCGCCGTGTCTCGCCGCAGCCTTGCAGATGGCGAGCTGCGTGACGGCCGACGGATCGCCGATCGGCTCGCCGCCGATGGCCGACAGCTCCTCGATCAGCGACGAGGTCGGCTGGGCGATCGTCTCGAGCTCGCGTACCCGGCCAAGGTGCGCGGCCGCGGCGTCGCTGCGCGTGAGCTCCGAGGCATCGACGTCGACGTCGACCGTGATCGGCACGCCGGTCCCTGCGGGCGCGGCCGACAGCAGCGCGCACGACGCGATGCCGCCCGAGTAGAGCAGGCCCGCGTGCTTCTGGTCTTTCAGGTCCCGCCGGGCCGCCGACTTGAGCGCGCCCGTCAACGCCGACGCGAGGTCCCTGGGCGCGTTGGTCGAGGACGGGACCGGCAGATCCCAGAACTGCTCGACGTGCAGGCGCCGGCCGTCGACGACCAGGAACTGCGCGGGCTCGAGCTTGCTGACGCGGCGATAGGCGGTGAGCGGCGCGGGAATGTATCCGAGCGCCAGGTACGCGTCGATGCCGTTCGGACACCAGTCGCGCGGAACGCCGGGATCCTGCAGCAGCGCGCGAATCTCGGACGCGAAGACGACACCGTGACCCTGCAGCAGGGCGAAGTAGAGCGGGCGGATGCCGATGTGGTCGCGCGCCAGCACGAGGCGGCGCGTGGTGTCGTCCCAGACGGCGCAGGCGAACGGGCCGCGGAGACGCTTGACGCGGAGATTGCCGCGATTGTGCGCCCGGACCGTGTGGTAGCCGTGGTCGGGTACCCGGGAGGCGCGGTCCCGGTGCGGGAACTCACTTCGATCACGGCCGGAGGCAGGCACCATGAGCTCACCGTGCCGGATGTCGGGGTGTGCCGGATGGCCACCGTATCGCTTGACTACCCACCGGGAGCAACGTTCATCCTCGCGCGTGCGGGGGCGGACGCCGACCTGCGCCACGACGAGGCCAGCTTGCTCCGGGGCATGGCCCGAGTCACGTCGACGGCGATGCGGACCCAGCACCTCCTTGACGACGAGCGCGCGGCCCGGGAGGAAAGTGACCGTCAGGCCACCGAGAACGCACGGCTACTGGCCGAGCTGACGCAACGGCAGGTGCGCCTCGCCGAGCTAGCCAACGAGCAGGCCGCGCTGCGCCGCGTGGCGGTGCTTGTCGCGGGCGGGGCGCCGCCGGAGGAGGTGTTCGGCGCGGTCGCCGGGGAAGTCGGCCGGCTGCTGGAAGTCGACTTCGCGACCCTGGTCCGGTACGACCCGCAGGACGCGATCACGATCGTCGGCACGTGGACCAGAACGGGCGCCCCCTCGCCGGCCCCGGTCGGCGACCGGCTGCCACTCGGCGGACGTAACCTGAGCACGCTGGTGTACCAGACGGGCCGGCCGGAGCGGATCGACTACGACGACGTCTCGGGCGCAATCGGTGACGCCGCCGCCCGCGAGTGGAGGCTCCGCTCGTCGGCGGGCGTGCCGATCCGGGTCGAGGGGCGGCTGTGGGGCGCCATGCTCGTGGCGTTTACCCGCGAGGAGTCGCTGCCGGCGGACGCTGAGGCGCGGCTGGCTGGGTTCACCGAGCTGGTCGTGACCGCGGTCGCCGACGCGCAGGCGCGTACCGAGCTGCGCGGGTTCGCCGAGGAGCAGGCGGCGCTGCGCCGGGTGGCCACGCTGGTGGCCCGGGCGGCGCCGCCGGAGGAGGTATTCGGCGCGGTCGCCGAGGAGGCCGGCCGGCTGCTGGGCACGGATTCCACGGTCATGAGCCGGTACGACCCGGACGGCGCGGCCACGGTCGTCGGCGTCTGGGCCAGGACCGGCACCGCCCGGGTTCTTCCGGTCGGCCTCCGGCTGGGCTTCGGGGGGGCGAACGTGCACACGCTGGTGTTCCAGACCGGCCGGCCTGAGCGGATCGACGACTACGCCGCCGCCTCGGGCGATGCCGCCGACGCCGCACGCGGCTGGGGGTTCCGCTCGGCCGTCGGCGTGCCGATCAGCGTCGAGGACCGGCTGTGGGGCGTCATGAGCGTGGCGTCCGCGCGGGAAGAGCCGCTCTCCGCGGACACCGAGGAGCGGCTGGCGGCCTTCACCGAGCTGATCGTCACCGCCCTCGTCAACGCCGAGGCCCAGGCCGCGCTGTCCGCTTCGCGGGCCCGGATCGTCGCCGCCGCGGACGAGACGCGGCGGCGACTCGAGCGTGACCTGCACGACGGTATTCAGCAGCGTCTGGTCTCGCTCGCGCTGAAGGCCCGCACCATCGCGACGATGACACCCCAGCCCGCGGACGAGATCCAGGGCGTGCTGTCGCTGCTGGCTGACGGTCTGGGTACCGCCATGGATGAACTGCGGGAGATCTCGCACGGCATCCACCCGGCCATCTTGTCCGAGGCCGGGCTCGGCCCGGCTCTGGAGGCACTCGCCCGGCGCTCCGCGGTGCCGGTCGAGCTCGACCTCAATCTCGGCCCGCGGCTTAGTGAGCACGTCGAGGAGGCCGGTTACTACATCGCGTCCGAGGCGATCACCAACGTCGCAAAGCACGCCCAGGCCTCGGTCATCGACATGCGCGCGGACGGCTGTGACGGCGTCCTCACCCTCTCGATCAGCGACGATGGTATAGGCGGCGCCGACCCGAGCCGCGGCTCAGGCATCATCGGGCTCAAAGACCGGGTCGAGGCCCTCGGCGGAACGATCTCGGTCCTGAGCCCGCCCGGCCACGGAACAGCACTGCACGTCCAGCTTCCGGCCGATCCGATGGCCGCGTCCACGCTGCCGGGCGGCACCCCATAGCCGCCGCCGGCCCCGGCGAGTCTTAACGCGCGGGAGCGCCGGATGCGCCTCATGGTCCGCGGCCATCGATGATCCGGCGGATCGCATCCGCCGACAGCTCTTGCTTCGGCAAGAACCCTGCCGCCGGGCTTTCGGCGATAGGACCCGCGAAATCGGCCGCCGAGTAGGTCGAGATCAAGATCACGGCCGGCCCGCCATCGCGGTGTGCGGCCAGGCGCCGGGCCAGCTCAAACCCGCTCTCCCTCCCGCGCATGATGTCCACCAGGACAACCTCCGGCCGGAGTTTCTCTGCCCGTCGCAGCGCCTCAGCCGAGGTAGCGGCAACGCCGACGACGCGCAGGCCTTCCCGTTCCAGGTGATCGCGGCGGCCTCCACAAACAACCAGCTGTCATCCACAATCAAGACACCGAGCCCCGCCATGTGAACAGCGTTCCAGCGTCTACGATGCCGCGCATTGGAGCTAGCAGGAATCGGAAACTCCGCTGCTGCCGGATCATCGGCGCGTATCGGATGTTATCTGGCCTGAGATTTGGGCGGCGAGAATACGGCCCAGTGTGCGCAGTGCTACCGGTAGGCCGGTGGTGCTGACCGCGCCGAATCCGATCAAAAGGCCTGGTTGCGCTGGGCTCGTGTGGAAGCAGTCGTGCAGGCCGGATGTGACCAGGCCATGTCTGGCCGCGGCTTGTAGCACCTCCTCTTCGCTAAGCCCTTCTTGTAGCACGGCAGCGACATGCAGTCCGGCGTTGGGAGAGCGGGCGGTGAGGTGGCAGGCCAGCGGTCCGGAAAGCGCCTCGTTAAGGATGTGGTGACGCTCGGCGTAGACGCGCCTACTGCGCCGGATGTGCTTGTCGAGAAGGCCCTCGTTGATGAAGCCGGCCAGAGCGGTCTGCATCGCGATCGGCGGATGCCAGTCGATGAGCTGCCTCAGCGCGGCGATCGGCTCGGCCAGCGGCTGGGGCACGACGGCGAAGCCGAGGCGGACCGACGGGGAGAACGTCTTTGAGAATGAGCCCACATACACCACCCGGCCGTTCGCATCGAGGGCCTGGAGGGGTTCCAGCGGCCGGTCGACGTAGCGGAATTCGGTGTCGTAGTCATCTTCGATGATGGCCGCGTCGTGGCGCTCCGCCCAGCGCAGTAGCGCCCTGCGCCGTGGCATCGACATCGTCATGCCCAGGGGATATTGATGCGAGGGCGTGACGTAGACGATGCGCGCTGAGGGCGGTAGCAGGTCTACGACCAGGCCCTGGTCATCGACTGGTGCGCCAACGACGCTCATGCCGAGGGCCTCGAACAGGCGGATCGCCGGCACATACCCGGGGTCCTCGACTGCGACGCAGTCGCCAGGCTCGAGCAGGACCCGGGTCACCAGGTCGATGGCATGCTGAGTGCCACAGGTAACCACGACCGTGTCTTCGGTGGCCGCCACCGATCGCGACCGGGCCACCCAGCCGACGATGGCCCGCCGCAGC
>Ga0137418_10000264_pt1 | contig 44785 bp, 44 predicted proteins | sample CZODoug3_1_2_16f_FD_122242 | JGI IMG/M metagenome (GOLD analysis project Ga0137418, IMG submission 122242) | Vadose zone soil fungal communities from Angelo Coast Range Reserve, California, USA - CZODoug3_1_2_16fungal (Hybrid Assembly) | ecosystem: Environmental > Terrestrial > Soil > Vadose...
GTGGTTGATACTGGTATTCACAGTCTGAAATGGACCCGAGACCAAGCTATCAGATTCCTCAAGAACAACACAGCCAGTTCTGAACAAGATATCGTGTCAGAGGTAGACCGGTACATCGCTTGGCCTGGTCAAGCATTAGCGTACAAACTGGGTGAACTGAAAATCCGGGAACTTCGAGCCAAGGCTGAGAAGAGACTGAAGCGGCTCTTCGACATTCGAAGCTTCCATGATGAGCTCTTGAATGATGGAGCCCTACCTCTGGACATTCTCCAATCAAAGATGGGCCGTTGGGTAACGAAGATGGCTACCGGCAAAGCCTAGTGGTTCGCCTCCAGGCGAGGACCTTAAGAGAGCGAAGCTACTATTCACAGGTGACAAAGCGAAGGAGAGTAGTTGCCTTGTCTGACGACGACGCAGAAATCCAGAACATGAAAGAGAGGAAACTAGTGGAGATGATGCGGAGAACGCGAGGCCAGCTTCGATCCGCCGAAAAATACGACGGCAAGCCGATCCTCCTATCAGACGCCACATTCTCATCGGAGATCTCAAAGTATCCACTGATGGTCGTGGATTTCTGGGCTGCTTGGTGTGGCCCCTGTAGAATGGTCGCACCCATCGTTGAACAGCTCGCGAAAGAATACTCTGGACGTGTAGTATTCGGCAAGTTGAACGTGGACGAGAATCCTCTAACCTCTAGTGAATTCGACGTTCAGAGCATCCCGACTCTCCTTATCTTCGTCGATGGTGAACCTGTCGACGGCATTATTGGAGCGGTGCCGAAGCATCAGATCGAGTCGAAGATCAAAGCCCGTCTCGGCAACTAGAGAAATCAGTAACTTGCGTCACGCAAATCTCTGAAGAACAAGTATCCCGCTGCGCAAGCTAAGCCGATAAGTCCGCCGAAGATTTCGAACGTCCCTCCGATCGAGATTGAAGTTGCCAAACCCCCCGCCAGAGCAGACGAAATGGGAGATGCGATAGTAAGAAGGGCCACCAGGGAGGTGAATACTCTTCCGAGCATGTCTCCCGGTACCTTGGCTTGAATGAGGACCGTCATTGGGACATTCACCATTGTCTGCAGGACTCCTACAGCGAAGCTGAGAGCTAAAGCCAGGAAGAGTACCGTCGTGAGGCCGATTCCAACAATCACAAGTCCCTGTACTATGACGCCGGCGAACAGCATTTTCCCAACATAGTTTCTGAGGTGGAGCTTTCCGACGAGAACGCTGCCGATCACAGCTCCCACTGAGTACGTTGTAAGTATGACGCCATATGTGCCAGCATTCCCGCCAATGACATTCTTGGCGTAGGGTGCGAGGAGAGCGAAGACTCCGGCTCCGAAAAAGTTCACGACGAGCCCCACAATGACTAGCTGGATGAGAAACTTTGAGCCGCGAATAAATCTCAAGCCCTGCACGAACTTCTCCCTAAAGGAGACAGGATGAGAGCTCGGGGGCGATTCGGCAACGCCTTTTGGAATCGCTCCGAGTGACCGACTGATGAGCGACAGCATCGCCGCTGCGAACAGGAAAGTCAAGCTGTCGTAGTAGAAGGGAACCGCCACACGTAGTGCGAGGACTATGATACCGCCTATGCCATAGCCCGCGACCTGGTTGACAGATGTGCTGAGGGAGAAGAGGCTGCTGGCAGTGGAAAGATCCTCTTTCTCTGTGATTCCGGGAATTATTGCCTGAACCGCAGGTCGGACGAACTGTGCTCCCGAGTTCAGAACGAACAGCATCACAAGTAGGACCAGGAAGTTGAGCGAGCCGAGAGAATACAGGACTCCGATCATTCCAACAACAGCTGCTTGAACGAGGTTGCTGGCAAGCATCACGTCTCTCCGATTGAACCGGTCGAGATAGACGCCGGCGATGGGTCAAATGAAAATCGCAGGAAGAAGAATGGTCGCTACCGTGAGTCCTACCTTGAAGGGGTCGCCGGTAAGCTGGAGGACATATCATATTGCTGCTACGTCGAAGATGAAGTCGCCTGACTGAGAGACCAGCTGGCCTGTCCAGAGGAGCGAGAAGGGACGATTAGAGAGTACCCGTCGAAAACTGGGCTTGGCAGAGAGAGTTAGGGTCAGAAGTGGCCACGACTGGGCCTATCATTCACTCTCGGTCTCGCTAAAATCGGTTCCGATTAGGGGGCTCCTATGCTTCGTCTATCTCAAGCTTGGGCCCTGAGTGAACGGCTCCGCAAACGGGACACTCATACCATTCCAAACTCCAAGGCTCCACCCTTGTCCACCTGTGCTTACGTAGTTCCATCTTCCCCTGACAACCCTTTTTCGGGCAGTCAGGAGGGACCGTCTTACGAGTCAGACATTGTACACCAAGAGTCTTAGCCGCCCTTTCATAGAAAAAGCGGCAGATATCGTAGGATACTTCCGCGCTATTTGCAATCTCGATTCCGGCGAAAGCCCTTAGTCCAGCAATAAAAGCGAACTGTCTGGAACCAATATTCTCATTTCCAAATATTATCGAGACTCAACATTATCGAAGAATGATACATTAGATCCATTGAACCAAATTGGCCCTTAACTTTGTGGGCTCTCGTCGAACAAGGAGCGATACTGCATGCCAAATGTGGATGATCCGAGGAGCGCAGGGTTCAAGTTTCTTGAGTTAAGTACCAGACAGAGTCGAACACGAGAGGATTCCAATGACAACAAATACATCACTACGGTCCATAGCGCGGTTGCTTCTGATAATCGGTGGAATAATACTGATTCTTGAGGCAATTCTCCAGCTGGGCGTGGACCTTAGAGGTCTCTTGGACTTAGCACCCCGGGTCCCGTCGTTGGACGTCTTTACCAGCGCAATAGTAAGCATCGTTGTCGGGATCCTTGCTCTAATAGGAGCGGGACAAATCCGCAACCCTGCCTGGAGCATTATCCTGCTGGTTCTGGGGTTCCTCTTGATTGGGAGTCTCGGCGGAATACTCGTCTTCATCGGTGCCCTGATTGCTCTGGTCGCGACTTTCGTCAAACTGTAAGTTCGAGACCGACAATCGAGTAGCTCCGTGACTCTCTGAAAAAGCGTATCAATAACATAGGTTACACGAGTCAACCTACATAACGTGAGGATTATTGAAAATGGAGTTCAGAACTCTAGGAAAGAATGGTCCGAAAATCTCCCGAATCGGAATAGGCGTCTGGCAAGCCAGCGACTTGTGGAAGGGCGATGACGAACAGATAGTACGCGCTATCACGAAAAGCCATGAGCTCGGAGTGAACCTCGTTGACACCGCCGAGGCCTACGGCAGAGGGCACAGTGAACAGGTTGTGGGACGAGCCCTACGAGACATTGGCAGGGAAGAGTTTGTCGTCGCCACCAAGGTCCACGGCGCCAATCTAAGAGCGGATGAGCTTCAGAGAGCGGCAGCGGCGAGCATGAAGAGGCTGGGCGTTAACGAGATAGACCTCTACCAGGTTCATTGGCCTGATCCTTGGGAACAGATCCCGCTCAAGGAGACAATGAAAGCGCTCGAGAAGCTCTACACTGAAGGAAAAATCCGAGCGATCGGCGTCAGCAACTTTGCAGTCAGAGACCTCGAAGAGGCGAGATCACTTCTGTCCCGAACAGACATAGTATCAAACCAGGTCAGGTACAACTTCCTACAGCGAGAAATCGAGGAAGAGGTCCTGCCCTACTGCAGAAAGAACAACATCACAATTCTAGCCTATAGCCCGCTCGCGCAAGGAGCCCTGACAGGCAAGTATGATGGGGGACATGTTCCAAAGGGAGATGTCAGGGACGAGAACAAGCTCTTCGCGCCGAAGAACATCGAACAGATAGAGAAAGTCAACGCTGTACTCGCTAGCATCGCGAGACGGCATGGGTCCTCTATTTCCCAAGTGGCTCTCAGTTGGCTCTTAGCAAACCAAATGGTCGTCCCGATCCCAGGCGCCAAGAACGAGGCTCAAGCTGAAGAGAATGTGGGCACGACCAAACACCCGCTAACCAACTCGGAACTCACCGAGATGGATACAGCCTACGATCTCGTGGACATTGACTATCTTCCAACTGTTCCAGATGTGCCAATTTGAACTAGTGACCTAAAGCGGCGGGGAAGACTAGCCATGTCTAAATACTTCAATCACCGATTGCCACGGGTAATGTTGGACATTCTACCGATTGGGACGGGTCTCCCCTGAAGACAGTTACGATGCAACGAAACAGACGGAAAAGGACTGCCCGAGCCGGGAAACAGAGTGTAGGAAAGAAGCTAGAGGGAAAGAGTTCTTTGATTCTCAACCCCGGCAGAAAGGCTCCGAATTTCTCGCTGAACAGTACACCCGACCAGAAAGTATCCCTTAAAGACTTCCGAGGTCAACCAGTGATTCTGGCGTTCTACCCAGCAGACTGGAGCCCAGTGTGCACAGACCAACTTTCACTATACGCAATGGTAATGCCAGAATTCAAAAAGTTCAACGCTGAACTCCTGGCCATTTCAGTTGACAACATATGGTCTCATCTCGCGTTCGCCAAAGATCGCAAACTCAACTTCCCTGTTCTCGCAGACTTCGAACCAAAGGGGGACATATCCAGAAAGTATGGAGCTTTCAAAGAGAAAATCGGCGAGTCAGCACGAGCACTCTTCGTAATTGATGAGCAAGGCATAGTGCGCTGGAGTCATCTCTCACCTGACGGCGTCAACCCTGGAGCCGAGGGCATTCTCTCCGCTCTCGAACAACTCAACGCACCTAAGGCTCAATGAGGCTCTTTCGAAACCATGTCGACCACAACTGCAACTAGGCACAGCCGAAGACCCAAGAAGACTCTGCTAGAGCCAACGAGCAAAGAAACGTACGATTCTCCCAAACTAGTTGTTCCGGTCGATCCGAATCGGGACCATGTTCAGGGAGACCCGAAGGCCGTACTCACCCTAGTCGAATATGGTGATTATCAGTGTCCATTCTGCGGCGCCGCATATCCAGAAGTCAAGAAGGTCCAGAAAGAGCTGGGATCAAAACTACGCTTCGTCTTCCGCAACTTTCCGCTTACCAACATTCACGAGTTTGCCATGACGGCTGCTGAGACCGCTGAAGCCGCAAGCGCTCAGGGCAAGTTCTGGGAAATGCACGATTTTCTCTACGAACACCAAGCAACTCTTGCGGATCATAGCGTAGCACTTGGATATGCCAAGAAGCTAGGACTCGACACGCAGAGATTCGAACGCGAAATAGCACAACACGTCCAGGAGAAAAGGATCAAGGATGATTTCATGGGAGGAGTACGGAGTGGCGTCAACGGAACTCCAACCTTCTACGTGAACGGTGTGAGACACGATGGTCCCGCCGAGGCCGAGGCCTTGGTAGAATCGCTTAGAACCAAATCCTGATACTGGCGAACTAAGCACAAGAATCCTGGGAATCTGAACTTGTATTCAATGCGGAAACGGTTGCATAACCCTTAACAGTGGAGACTTCTCGCTCTCGCTTCGTTACATCGTTGAATGCTTCATCGCGCGGGACGGCCCGTTTTCTGGCTTCAGGCCTTGTGCTGTTGGTCATATTCTTCTCAATCGGACCATCGGGACATAGCGCGGTTACCACCAACCCCGCGGTACAGCATAACGCACTGACTTTGACAGTCAACCCTGATAGGAGTGTGGGAGTCTCTTGGATTACTTCATCATCGTTAGGAAGCCTTACGCAGAATGTTAGCACCTTTTTCACGCCTGGTTATTCGATCCACTCCTCTTCCAATTTCTCCCAGCAGTCAAACGCTGTGGTTCAGACCTCGAAGGTCCAGTATCAACTACCTCCTCAGGGAATCAACTTCTTCAATTCTATCAGTCTCACTGCTACTCAGACTGGCCTGACCAGCCAAGGCTCTCTAACAATCAGCACGAATGTTCCCCAGAGCAGCATCACTGGCACCTTCTCGACCAGCCCAACCAGAGTTCGTCTAAACGCCACCGCTCTGCTCTATTTCTCTTCGACCTTTTTTGAAGGAACATTCCTCGCCAACCAGACGATCTTTCAGAAAACATGGAACAAGACCTTTGCGAACAATACCTGGACTGATCACATTGTTGGCCAGATCCAGAACGGGACCCGCCAAGCGGTCAAGGTCACAGGCTTCAACGGCACCTTGAATTCGATCAATGCCAACTCGGTCAGCATCTCGTTGGGATTTGTGGCGATACCATCTCAACCCTTTACGGATTTTGTGACAGCATTTGAGAGCTTTCTGTCCGCCGCAGGCACCCCGCTCCCGGCTGGAGTGGACTCGATAATTCGGTCAGCCTTGAACCTAGAGACAGGCGAAACCTTGAACCTGACCTACACTGGAGGCTCGACACCATCTATTGTCATCAACTCCACCACAAATTATGTTGCTGACCTCGACAAACAGATAAACAAACTGAAGAGCCAGTATTTCCTGCTAATTTTCTCTGTGGTGCCAGCAGGCACTGTCATACCTGCTTCATTGTTGTTCCTCAACTCGACATCCCTGATACTCAGCCAGATGTCGGCGACGAGCGACCTTGACTTGAGTGCTGGAACATCCTCGACGAGTCTCAAGGGACTGATCCTCAAACCTCCGACAGTTGGAACCAACACGAACTTTACGATACCAGGACTCTTCCAGACAATGGGCAAGACTCCCACCCCGGGCGTGAACTTCACACTCATCGGAGGTTCGGACAGCAACAATCAAGTAAAGATCGTCGTACCACCATCAGGTACACCGCAACCCAACAGTATGACTTCAACCTCCGCAACGTGGACTAACCTTCAGGACCCATCAACGCTCTCAGCGGTGGAATTTCAAGTCCAGCCCTTACCGAATAGTTTCTTGACCTTCCTGGTATCACCGATCGGATTGGCAATCGACGCGATTGTCGCCATCGCCATTGTTGCAGCAGTGGTCCTCTACCTGGCAAAGAGACGCGCATCGAAAACGCCTCTCCCAATGACGTCTGGACCTACGCCGTCGCCCGGTTTGGGACCGGGACCAGCGCCGCCTACGCCATAGTCTTCTCTCAGAGCATGAGAAGAAGCTGATCGATTCTCAACCTCGCTCACCTGTTCGCCTGACTGGCGTCTGACATTTTTCGAATAGCGAATCCTGCAAGTAGTGCAAGAAGAACGAACAGAAAGGATGTAGTGATGAGGACGCTTGTGTGGCTGCTTGCGTAGAGGAAGCCTCCGATGAGTGAGCCTACTACAAAGCCTAGCTGTTCGAAGGTCAAGTAGAATCCGAACTGGCCGGCTCTAGACTTTCCCTGTCTCATGTTCGAGAGCAGGGAGTAGGAGACGTAGCTCGGAGCCCTCGCGCCGCCGAGCAGGAACACCATGGGCACAATCAGGAGAGGAGAGCCTGCCAGAACTATTCCAAGAGCTCCTCCTGCGACGAGCAAGAGTTCCTTCGCGATCGTTGATCCAGGGTTGCGGGTAGCGGCCCACCGTCCTAGAAGAATTGCAGAGATCGCTGCGCCAAGAGACTGGACCGCTCCTAGTAGCTGGATCTGGGCGGCTGTGAGATGCAGCTCATCTTGAAGGAATAGGGGAAGGAAAGACGGTGAGGTGATACTGATGGCTGCGGGTACTCCGAAAAGGAATACCAGGATCGTAAGTTCTTGACGCGATCTGGGAAGCTCGAACAAAGGAGCCTTCGAATCTACTTCCCTTGGCGGCTGACGTTTGATCGGAAACAGGATGATTGTGGAAACTGTCCAGAGAACCAAGGTAATCCAAAACAAATCACGGATACTAAACCAAGTTAGTAGTAGGCTTCCGACAGCTGGAGAGAGGATAAGGCCGAGCGGAAACGCGGAGTAGACTGCTCCGAATGCTGATGACATGCGTCTCTGATCCCCTAGTTGGCCGATGAAGGAGTTCATCGCCGGTAGATTGAACGCCGATAATTGGAACAGAATCAGTCCTGGAATGACGTCGGACCAGGTTCGTGAAAAATAGAACAGGATAGGGACAGGGATGCTCATCGCCCAGCCTACTATGAGCAGGGTCCTGTTGTCGTACTTGTTGGCGAGGATTCCGCCAGGAATCATCGATATGGCGGCGGCGACATAGCCGATGGAGGAGACGAGCCCGACCTGTTCCGGGTTTGCGTTAAGCTGGGTAAGATATAGAGACCAGACATAGTTGTAGACGCCTAGACCGAAGGTCCACAGGAAGAGCGAAAAGAATAGCAGGCGGAGATCGCGTGGAAGAGACCTACCAATAGACAGTATGCTCATCCATCTCATCGTCCAAGAAGCACCAACTATCAGACCTGCTGGCCGAAGAGCGTTTTCGCATGTTGCGAGTGAATTAAGCTACGCTTCTTTGGCCTTCTCTGACCGTCTCGGCCTTCTAGTGATCCTGCTTCGACGCTTGCTTTAGAGCCGAGATATTTTTCTTCAAATGATATGGGGTCTCTTCCGGGTTGTCTAAGTGTTCGGCTACTATTCTTACCAGAGCACTTCCGACGATGGCGCCATCTGCTCCGGCGCGTAATAATGATGATACGTGTTCTGGCTGACTGATCCCGAACCCGGCCGAAATTGGGATCTTTCCTCTTGTCAGCGATTTGACTTTCTTGACGGTGTCCAGTGATTGTGTGCTGAGAATGTCACGTGGGCCTGTGACCCCATAGAGAGAGATGAGATAGAGGAACCCTTTCGACTTGTTAACGATGTTCTGCAACCTCTCTGTAGATGTGTTCGGTGCAGCGAGGTAGATGCTGTCAATGTTGTGTTTGAGAGCCATATCGCGGAATGCGTTAGCTTCCTCCATCGGTAGGTCTGGAACAACTATTCCGTTGACCCCGCTGTCACTCGCAGTTCGCATGAAATGCTGGATGCCCATTGCGAGGATAGGATTGTAGTAGGTCAAGGTCACTATTGGTAACGTAAACTGTGTTGAGAGGTCCCTGATTGTATCGAGAATCCGGCGAGGTGTGGCGCTAGCGGAGAGGGCTCGCATGCCCGCAGCTTGGATGACTGGCCCGTCTGCCACAGGGTCAGAGAATGGAACGCCTACCTCGAGAATGTCCGCTCCGCCCTCAATCAGCGATACGGCGTTTGCTAAGAACGATTTCGGGTTTGGATCATGACCCATCAGATAGGCAACTATTACTCCTTCGGAACGCCTACCTAGTTCCCGGAATTTCTGTTCAATCGGGTCGTCAGTGAGGATGCTGTCTTGCAATCGTGTCCAAGTCCTTGTCTCCTCGACCTGACAGGTTTACAATAATCGATTCCTCTCTTCCTAACTTCTTCGCCAGGTGTGTTGCGTAGCTGATCGCGTGAGCAGGTTCCAACGCTGGCATTATTCCCTCTAGTTGCGAGAGCTGCTTGAAGGCGTCCAGGGCCTCCGAGTCTGTTTGTGTAACGTAGTTTGTGCGTCCCATGTTCATTAGGTAGGAGTGTTCTGGTCCCACGGCGGGATAGTCCAGCCCGGCCGAGATGCTCTGCGTGGTTTCTATCTGACCCTCTGCATTCTGTAACACATAGGTCATCATTCCGTGCAAGACTCCTTCCCTACCTGCGACGAGAGGTGCAGCGTGTCTCCCTAGGGACATGTCCTGTCCCCCGGCTTCAACTCCGTACAGGTTTACTTCTAGGTCGCTGAGGAAGGAATGGAAAATGCCGATCGAGTTACTCCCTCCACCGACACAAGCAACGACCGCCTTCGGAAGCTTGCCTTCTTGCTTCAGGACTTGTCGTCGAGCTTCTCTGCCTATGATGCTCTGGAAATTGCGGACCATTATCGGATATGGGTGAGGGCCAACTACGGACCCGAGGAGATAGTAGGTGTCCTCGACGTTGGTTACCCAGTCCCTCAAGGCTTCATTGATTGCGTCTTTGAGCGTTTTGGATCCTGAATCGACAGGATGCACCGCTGCTCCGAGCAGTTTCATTCTCGTGACGTTGAGCCCCTGTCTCTCCATGTCCTCTCTGCCCATGTAGATCTCTGCCTTCAAACCGAGAGCTGCGCAGGCCATCGCAGTGGCGACGCCGTGCTGTCCCGCTCCGGTCTCGGCTATGATCCTCCGCTTGCCCATTTTCTTTGCGAGTAGAGCTTGTCCGAGAGTATTGTTGATCTTGTGAGCGCCGCCATGCAGGAGATCCTCTCTCTTGAGATAGATCTTGGCTCCCCGAGCGTCATCGGTAAGCCGGCTAGCGAAGTATAGTGGGGTTGGTCTTCCGGCGTAATTCTCTAGCCATTTCGTCAGTTCCTTCTTGAATGATGGATCTCGAGAAAAACGAAGATAGGCATCTGCTAGTTTCTCCAACGGCTCCATGAGAGTTTCTGGAACGTACTGTCCGCCATATTTTCCAAACTTGCCAGCCGCACCTGCCGAGCGAAACTTTGGCGGAGTTTTCAAGCGTTGACCAATTCCCGCACTTTCGACTCCACGTCGGGCGCCTTCATGATCGATGTTCCGACGAGGAACGCTTCTGCGCCTGCGTTTTTCAATCGCCCAATGTCGCGTGGATTCTCTATGCCGCTCTCGGACACGACTGGGCGGTCAACATGACTGTTCATTGCTAGGACTCGTTCGGTTGTTGCCAGATCCAGTTGGAACGTGGAAAGATTCCGGTTGTTAATCCCGTACAAGTCGGGCTTATGTTCGAACAGCCTTCGGAACTCCTCCGGGCTATTTGCCTCTAGGAGAACTTCAACTCCTAGTCGGCTCGTTTCTCGTACGAGTTTGTCAAGCGGCTCGTCTGTTAATCCTCTGCTGAACAGTTCGCTGATCAACACGACCGCTCTCGCTCCAGCTTTCGCAGCGGCCCGGACCTGCAAGGGTGACACAATGATGTCCTTCATTACCAGCGGGACGTCGACTTCTCGACTCAGGTCTACAAGCGTGTCCACACTTCCTCGAAAGTCTTCAGGATCGGTGAGGACCGAGATTGCGCAAGCTCCGCCTCTCAACATCGCCCTCGCGATCCGGAGCGGGTCCACATGCTCTCTTATCTTTCCTGCTGATGGAGATGCGAACTTTAGTTCCGTGATTACAGGAGTGCGTTCAACTTTCCGGATTGTTTCTGCGAGGCCTTTGCTAGAACGCTTTCCCGCCTGAACATTGTCGTAATATCCGCTTCCAACCCTCGCCTGCGCTTTGAGAGCCAGACCCGCGATATAGTCAACCATCGGCTTTCATGCCATGATTTCTAGTCGCTTAGGATTCCCGCCAGACAGCTCGATAAACTGACGCAGGATCCGAAGGCCTATCCCGCTTTCTACCGCATTGAGGGCCAGTTCGACCGCCGTCTTCATGTCCTTGGCTGCTTCGCAGAGAACAAGCCCTGCTGCGGCGTTTGCCGCAACGATTTGGACTCGGGGATCATCTTTTCTCAAATGACCAGAAAGGATTCTGGCGGTAATCCGGGCGTTCTGTTCAGGGTATCCACCCGCCAGTGTTTCTGGAGTGGTTTCGTTTAGCCCGAGGTCTTCAGGTAAGATCTCTTCTGTTACGGTTTTCCCACCCTGCTGTTTGACGATGACTGTCTTACCCGTTAAGGAAATTTCGTCAACTCCGTCAAGACCATAGACTGTCATAACCGACTTTGTGCCCAAGTTGTGAGCGGCGGTACACATCGGTTCCAGTAGTTTCCTCTCATAGACGCCGATCAGCTGAGCATTTGCCCCTGCCGGGTTGGTCAGCGGACCTAAAATGTTGAAGACTGTGCGCACTCCAATTTCTCGTCTTATCGCCGCCACATTCTTCATAGCCGGATGAAAATTGGGCGCAAACATGAACCCTATGCCAATCTCCTCAATCGACCTCTCAACGAGTGTAGGCTCGATGTCCAGTTTGACGCCCAGGTGTTCTAGGACATCAGCACTGCCGCATCGGCTCGTGAAAGACCGGTTGCCATGTTTTGCGACTTTCACTCCAGCCGCAGCTATCACAAAGGCCGCAGTTGTACTAACGTTGAACGTCTTGGCCCCGTCCCCGCCAGTACCACATGTATCCAGCAAGTAGCCATCAATCTTCGGACAAACAGGTCTGCTGAAAGTCCTCATCACTCGAGCTATTGCAGTGATCTCATCAATCGTCTCGCCCTTCTTCTTCAACCCGATCAGAAACGCGGAGATCTGTGATGGAGTAGCTTGTCCACTCATGATGTCCATCATTGCGGTCTCGGCCTGTTCGCGCGTCAGATCGTGGTTCTCGAGGAGAGTTGGAATGTACTCTCTGATCATTCCGAATCAACCCTCCGAGCATTAGGATGCAATTGGGGTCCGGCTAGAACTGTTTCATTTTTCTCAACAATTCTAGAAACTGTGTTTCCGAGGTTAGCTTCGCTGTGCACGATCTCTGCGATTGCTCGGGTCATCAGGGTCGGATCTTGGTGCTGGAACACATTCCGGCCAATCGATACGCCAGCTGCTCCTGCTTTGACAGATTCGTAGACCGTTCGAAGGCACTCGCTAGCCCTGTTTGCTTTGGGTCCGCCCGCGACCACAATGGGCACTTTGACGCTGTTGACGACATCCCTGAAGCCTTCAACATCGCCCGTGTAGTTCGTCTGCACGATGTCTGCCCCGAGCTCATATCCTAGCCGAACCGCGTGGCTAACGACCTCGTACGAATGTTCATCCTGGATTTTCGGCCCTCTCGGATACATCATCGCGAGTAGTGGCATCGAGTAGTCGTCGCACTCCTCGAGTATTCGCGAGAAGTCTTGAAGCATGTTCTGCTCATGTTCCGATCCCACGTTGATGTGAACCGATACTGCGTCCGCTCCTAGTCGTACTGCTTCTTTGACACTGCATAGCCGCGTTTTCCAGTCGGGGTTGTTCGCTAGGCGAGTGGCTCCAGACAGGTGGAGAATAAGACCCAAGCGGGTAGTGTCAACTGTCTTCGCGACTCCAGCGTGCACCAGGACCGCGTCAGCTCCTCCTTGAGCAACACGGTTCACAGTTTTCCTGATGTCGGCGAGTCCTTCGATCGCCCCGACCGGTATTCCATGGTCCATCGGAACAACTACTGTTTTTCCATCGTCCCGGAATATTCGTCCGAGTCTGCGTGTTTTTCCAGATTCCATCTTGATCACAGAAACATAGTTGACCGTCGTTTGTTACCCACATTGCTAACGAGGACTACGTCACTAGTTCTACAGGAGAATGCTGTTGTGGCAGGCGAGGCGCCCGAGGTTGATTCTCTTCGCGTTGGAAAACTGAATCCTCGAAGCTTGATCCTGGGCATACCAAGACGATTGTAGAGGTCTGTAAGAAGAATAGAGCCAGAGGGAGAAGAATCTTCGAATGTTAGGATTTGCTGCTTGTGCCTAGTCGTCGAGGATGGTCTCGACGCGGCACTCATGCCAGTAAAGATGACCACCCATCAACCTCACACCGGTTACGCGACCGAGTTTTCCATTTCGCCTTTTTTAGGCTTGCGGAACGGAACCTGATACGGAAGTGGATTCTTGACTCTGAAGTTCATGCTAGTAAATGTACATAGCAAGAGGTCCTCGAATTACGAGAGTTCGAGAAGAATTTGAGTAGGATTCTAGATAGGACTCCACCTCCATTCGATGAACGGACCCATTACGGCAATGATCTCAATCAGTTCGCAGATCTTAGGTTTCCGAACGCTAAAGGACCGTTCCCGCTGCTCTTCGTTATCCACGGCGGCTTCTGGCAGTCACGTTATGACCTGTCACACATTGGACACCTCTGCGCCGCCCTTACTTCCAAAGGAATAATCACATGCAGCATAGAGTACCGGAGGATTGGCAATCCCGGTGGCGGGTGGCCGGGAACCTTTCAAGACATCAGTCTCGCAACTCGCAACATTCTCCAAACGATGTCGCAAGACCCGCGCTTCGATCGAACCCGGACAGCGATCATTGGCCATTCTGCCGGCGGTCATCTCGCTCTGTGGTTGGCTGGGAGTCATCGAATCAGCAAAGGCTCACCTCTGCATAGCGACAAGAGGCAAGTGGTCAACAACGCTGTCTCGCTGGCTGGAGTGTCCGACCTAGGTTTGGCTTGGAGGCAGAAACTCGGCCATGGTATCGTAACACGGCTCATGGGTGGAACACCTGAAGAACATCCAGATCGGTATGATGCGGGCTCGCCAATCGAACTTCTTCCAACGGGCGCGAGACATGTCCTAGTCCACGGAGCAGTAGATGACACGGTCCCCATTTCTCAATCCGAAGCCTTCGTCGAAAGAGCTGAGAAACTGGGCGATCGACCTACCCTGGTCAAACTTGACCGGATAGGCCATTACGAACTCATTGATCCCGAATCGGAAGCATGGCCATCAGTAGTAGGAGCTGTTCTATCTCTGCTTGACTAATAGTGTTCCTGATTTTCTCGAGAAAACCCCTAAGAAAAATGGAGATCGATGCCTGACGATGGATGGTTAGACCTGGATCTTGCCTTGGTCGACCAGCTTGTGGCCGTCTATTGTTAAGGTCGGTTTTCGAAGGGTCTCTTCGTGGCCGAATTGTGTCTCATTTGTTCCGCCGATGCCCTTGTTGCCGCCGATTCCAATGCTTACCGTTCCCTGAACGATGCGATCGGTGAAGAAGCCAATCAGTTCGGCTCGTGGGTTGAGACCGATAACTATGTTGGCTAAGCGGTCCTTGTCTCCAGACATTTTCTCATAGGTCCCTTTGAACGCGTCGAGATTAGATTGTGCAGTGTAATTTGTTAGGCGTCCATTCTCGAACTTCAATTGAAGACCCGTGAGCATCTTTCCCGCAAGTGCTGTGGGCTGGTCAAACAGAACCATTCCCTCGGCGCTAGCCTCGTCCGGCGCTACTTCAATTGCCCCGGCGGGCAGTGTCTCGAATCGTGTTCCCTTGTCAAGGTCGGTCTTGTCGATGATACCGTCATGGACGTGTACCGGTCGGTTCTTCAGTCTGAGCGTCAGATCTGTCCCGTTTGCCGCGGTTATCCTAATGCTGTTTGCGTTTCGCAGCTTTGACTCGACCCTTCCTGATAGTGCCGATATTTTCGCGTGATCTACATCGAGGCTGTTGGTCGTGACGCGTTGCCAGTTTTCATAATCGAACCCGTAGGTTCTCGCTCGTTCTGGTGTTACGAGGCCTATTGGTAAGTTGAGGACGCGGATTTCTCGTTCAACGAACTTGTCGCCTACCGCCTTCCCTCCCTCGATCATCTTGCCCAATCTCTCATCTGGCACTGTCGGGAATAGTGATGGGTCTTTTGGTCCTCCGAGCTGGACCCAAGCGTCAGTCTGGTCTAGCAAGGAGAGGAATCCTTTCTGTCGACGGGCATACTGTGCCTCTGGAACTTCCTTGAGGTACCGCCAATACAAGTCGTTCATTTGGAGAATCGTGGTCGAAATGCCTCCAGCATGTTCAATCTCCAGTGCTACGGCGTTTGCGTAGTCGAGCGTGTGGTCCCAGCTGAAGACGGTCACTTGCTCGTCCGGTTGCACCATTAGGCATTCGTTGACGACGCGTTTTGCGATCTGTTTGACTGGTTGGGGTTTGGAGAGTTGTTGAGTCATGGCCATATTATCGTTCAAATCCTCGCTTTAACGTGTAATACATAACTTACTAATAACACCATCCGTCAGCATCCAAGAATAGGGGATTCAAGAGCCGAGAAAGGGTCGTGTGAACGAGAATGAAGCCGGTCAAGATGATTACTGATCCAGTCGCTATGGAACTCCTAGGAGACGACACGCGGCGACGGATCATCTACCTATTGCGGGCCAGAGAGCTCACCATCAGCCAGATTGCTGAGGAACTCAGAATGACCCCCCAAGCGATCTATCACCATATCAAGAAATTGGTGCCTGTAGAGATGATCGAAGTTACGCGGGAGGAAAGAGTTGATAATTTCATCGAGACGTACTATCGAGCAACTGCGGAAGTCTTCTCGTTTTCCTGGGGAACAAGTGGCAAGAACCGGGCTCAAGCCGAGCAACGGTTGAGAGACACTCTCCTGTCACTTGACAAGTTAGGAATCAGAGTCCGAGTTGAGGAAGAAATCGTTGCACAGATTATCAAGACTCAAGGGAAAATTGAGAGCTTTGGTGACAGACAGAATCTGGAGGAGAGAGTGTCGAAACTTGACGGTGTGGATTTTCTCGGCAAACAAGAACTGGCGAGCGTCGCCACCATGATATCACTATCCGACAAGCAATTCCTAGAATGGCTCGAACTACAAAAGGAGCTGAGAAAACTGTTGCGAGGACTTCTCACATCCACAAGTGGACCTGAGAAACAAAAAACTCGCGTTGGAAAATCATAGCTCTTTTCGGCAAACAAAAGTATCTGGCGTGGGAGCAACCGAGGGCAATGCGGAATGCGATTACTTCGCGCGCGCCGCGGCCGCCTTAGCTGCGAGTGCCGCGAATTCCGCGCGGCCGAAGGCCGTCCCTGCTAGCCCCCAACCACCCTCTGCCGCCTCAGTGAGTATTACCCAGGTCCGGCTAGCTTGCGTCGGATCGCCGGAGATCTTTGCGACAATCTCGGTAGCTTCCTTGACGAGTTGCTTCTGGCCTTCGCGGCTTAGTGCTGCTGGAGGCGTGATAATCTGAACACGCACTGTGCGGGCGGAGTCGGTGGCTGCGGTGTGAACCGTGTGGGGATCCATTCGATGGATGAAAGCGGCGGTGTTGTTCAGGTGGAACGGACCCGGGGTCGTCACACCTTCGGCCCGGAGAACCGCCATGGTCAGTTCGTGGCCGAGTCGGCCGTCGGTGCCCTCTGGGAAAAGGTCTGATGGTGCATAGACATCAATCATCGGCATAGTAGAACTTTCAGTGATGGCAAAATGATAGCTAAATAGGTTGTTGGCTCCGGAGCCATCAGTGGTCATCGATGCCACTTAGACGAAGAAAACGTATGATTTCTGATTAGTTTAGCCAAGACGAACATTTACGTGACCTGCACCGCGGTGGAATTAGCTCGAAAGATAGGAAACCAGTGGCGTCTGATAGTGATCAGATATCTCTTGGAACGCTCCATGAGGTTCAACGAGCTGCTGAGAGTTGCCTGTGCGATCGATGGGAAGACACTGTCTCGAGTTCTTAGTATCTGGTCTCGGAAAAAATCGTTCGAAGAGAAGTTCTCGGCACTCAACCCTTTACTGTCCGATCTGCTCTCATAGACAAAGGGGAGCAGATTAGACCGATAATGCAATCTCTAATGGCATGGGGAGAGGCCTGGGTGTTGGGCGACACGTCCACCGGACAGGTCGAACAGCCCGCGCAATGAAGGGGTCAAATCTTCGAAACCATTTCTGACAATCTATTAGTCGTCTTCCAGTTTCGAGTCGTAGCCGATACCGAGAGCGCTTTCTCTATTCCAACGTTGCAGAGTTTGGTTCTCCCATATCCAAGTGGACAATAAACGTAGATCTCACCAGTGGCAGGATGAAATCGGTCTGGACTCGTCGAGAGTTCCGCCAGTTTTTCCAGGGAGGTTTTTTGCACCGTCTCTGAGAGAAAAGTGACATGCAACTTTGATGAATCGATGCCGTTCTCTTTCAAAAACGGGTTGTTGGAAATCACGTTTCGCATCTCCTTTGAGGTTCTGATGATAACAGATACCTCAAATCCAAAGGTTTCAATAATTTTCGCGCCGATCCGTTTTGAAATGATGGTTGGATTCTCTAGTGAGCTCTGAAGGACGATGTTTCCGCTCTGGACGTATGTTTCAGCATTCCGGAAGCCAAGGTCGCTGCACAGTGTGCGAAGATCTTCCATTTTGATCGTTTTGTGTCCGCTTACGTTAATGCCTCGCAGCATAGCGACGTAGGCTGGCATGATTTTGTTAGGGACCAAGGTGGCCTAATTTGAATTCGCTAAGTGAGTCAGCTGCAGAGTGACAAGTGGTTGCAGAAAATAATCGATGCTCATGTGCACTTGTCTGAGCGGGGAGATGACGCGCTGATCCGTTTCGCAGGGATGAACGGGCTGAGATACACGCTGGACGAGCTGCTTGATACCATGCGAAGGCTCGAGATAATGCGGGGATTGCTCCTTAGTCCGCCGATGCGGGGAGGGACTCCGCTTCCGAATCAAGAGATTATTGGGCTATGCGCGAAGAGCAGCGGGATGCTTGCGCCGGTGATTACGGCCGAGCCCACTGCCAAAGAAGTGAAGACCGCCATCAGTCTCGCAGAGGAGAACAAGAAGGAGGTTAAGGCCTTCAAGATCAGGCTTGGTTATGTGAAGGCTTCAGCAGAAAGCCCTGTTTTCGACAAGCTCTACGACTATGCTGAGTCGAAAGGGCTGCCGGTTCTCTTCCATACTGGGGACACGGCGTTCAGTACCGGAGACCTCTCTCGCGCCCAACCGCTGACCCTGGACGGTCTGGCCAACAAGAGAGAGGAACTCGCCATGGTTCTCTGCCACTTTGGCAACCCATGGTTTGAGGACGTCGCCGAGCTGATCTACAAGCACCCGAATGTCTACGCAGACATCTCCGGACTGGTTACGCCCGGCGCCTACGCGGAGAAGTATGCGGAATGGCTTGCTAAGAAAATCAGCGAAGCCATCTACTTTGCGGCCGGAGCCGAGAAGATCATCTTCGGAACCGACTACCCAGTTAGCAAACATTCCGAAACGCTAGCTTTGGTCAGGAGGTTGGAAGTTGACGAGCCAGACAAAGAGAAGATTCTGTGGCGCAACGCGGAGAGAGTATTCCACCTATGACTGCACAGGAGGATGTTGTGATTACGGACGTTCCCCCGGGGAAGAGGGCAGGTTTGGAATGGATACTTGAGGAGAGCTTCGAAGGTTGGTACCTTATGCATTCGAAGAGAACCCTTCGAGATGTAGAACTGGTCAAAGTGGCCATGTCATCTGGAAAGCCAGTCGGGCTTGTCATGGTGAAAATGCTAGAGAAGAGTGTCGGCTACGTGTACTACATTGCAGTGGCAAGGGCTCACAGAAAGGAGGGGATCGCGAAACTGCTCTTGGAAGACGCTCTTCGCCTCTTCAAGGCCTCCGCAGTGAAGGAGGTTTTCGCTAGCGTGGAAGAGAACAACATACCGTCTGAAGCTCTCTTCGCCTCAGAGGGGTTCACGCGAACAGGCTTTACTGAAGTCTCCAAGAATCATGGGAGTCTGCACACACTCAACATGTATAGGGCAATGACGGTCGTTCCCGGCGAGATCCTGCTACGCAAGACGATCAGCTGAGCCTTCGAGATCGTCCACATCCATAAACCTCGTAGGAGCGCAACAGACCGTATGAGAATTCGACTGAAGGCCTTCTAGCTGAGAAACCATTTTTTATCTAACTCGCTTCCAAGATAAAATTATTTATACTTCATCCTTGGAGTAGGTATAAGCAGATTTACTTGACGGATGAGATTCAGGACGTGCGAAACGAGCTCCGGGAGGAGATCAAGTCGCTGAAGGATGAGATACGGCGCCAAGTCTCCCAAGCCCTTGAGAAACCCGGGGCTGGTTCAATCCGGGTGGATATCAATAAGGACGACATGGCTCAGACAGAGCCTTCCTTTGTTGTTGTCAAGGACCTTGTCAGACAGATCCGCGAGAACGTCAAATCAAGCCTAGCCACAAGGGGCGAGATTGCTGTCGACGAACTTGTCGATAGCATGCCCGAAACCACCGCCGCCGACCTCCTAAAATCACTGGCTAACACTGACCGCCTAAAGATGGTCAAGATGCTCTACTCTACAAGGAAGACGTTCTCAGACTTCAAAACATCCACCGGGCTCGAAGCAGCCTCAGTCAACAATCACTTGAAGAGCCTGCTGAATATGGGACTCGTTTCCCACAGCGACGAAGGAGGCTACGAACTCACAAAGAGAGGCAGGTTACTCGTCCGGACGCTCGCCCTGATGAGCGAAGCACTAGGAGGAGAACAGATTGATTGAGATAGGACGCGACTCCGGAATAACCCTAGCTTTCAGAAGAACCGCAACCACACTGGGCGGCTTGTCAGCGCTCCTCGGCATCATCTGGCTCATCAGACAACCCCTCGGACTAGAACAATACTCCCTAACCCTACTACTCACCGGCTTCGGCCTATTCTTCCTTGGCCGGCTTCTCCGAACAGAGACTAACTCGGGACCCGGCAGAGCACTCCTCAGCATTCTGTGGAACATGACAGCCGTGTTCGTCGGGATCACATTGACGATCTGGATCCTTGGCTGGATCGCATCCCTACAGTCAGACGTCTTCCCAGCCACAGTTTCAAAATGGGTTCCCAACCTGGTACTCGGCGCAATCGTCACAGGTCTCAGCGCATATGCGACGCAAAGGACCGGGCTCGCCCGCCGAACCATGGTCCCATTCCTGGTCTCCGAAGGTAGGGGACCGACAATGGAAGGAACCAAGCTTGTAGTGAAACAGGACACTGTCGGAATGCCGATCAGACGCGAAGGACGTACAATCGGCTGCCTACTCCTTGGCGAAGTGTCGACCTCGTTCAAGACCCCAATGGGAATGGTTAGTGCATCGCTCCCGGGTCCAGTCACGACGGTAGGAATCCCGTTCCAAGGACGATCAGTCAATGGAGACGAGGCTTTCAAGATGACCGGAAGAGGATCAGAACAATTAGTTGAGGAAACAAACTCGCACGCGCAAGACCTAGACGTTGGCCGGATCAAAATACGCGACGGCTGCATGGGAGACCGGTGGAAGATCGGCCCGCTCATCTTCGACTGGGACGGAGATGGAGAACATCATCCCAAAGAAAGATGGCTAGCAAAGGGAACTGGTAGTGAATACGTCACAACGGATGGTCACCGCTCCAACGCAAAATGGAACAGCAGTTCACTTTCGCTGGGAGACGGATCAATGGAGCTGGCAGTTGGTTCTGACAGTTTCTCCTACACTCCCACAGAGATCAAGACAGCCTCTCCGCTTCACTCGCTGCATGTCACCCAGGACAAGATTACGCTTGACACTCGAAAGTTCACTCTGAAGGTTTCAGGTGACAACGTTGTCTTTCGGACTGAAGACAAGACGAGCAGAACAGAATCGAAAGCACTGGCCCATGATCTGCGCGCCCTTCTTACCGAGGCAGCGAAGAAGCAGGTGAAGGATGTGATGGAGGAAAACCCGATTGACCTAGTCGAGATGCTCACAACAACGGAGGAGGTTCTTGCGAAATATGATTGATTCAACGGTCACGATGCAAAAAGACGAAAGGTCGTCTACACTTATGAAAGCAATCGTCCGTGAACGATACGGCTCACCGGGGGTTCTCCAAGTCAAGGAGCTGGAGAAACCTGCTCCTGACGATGTTCGCGGAGTACTTGTAAAAATCTACGCATCCTCGGTGAATCCCGCAGATCGGTACGAAATGACAGGGGGACCAAACCTGCTGTTACGCATTGTCGTCACCCTGAGGAGTGGATTGCGCAGGCCAAAAGACCCGCGACTCGGAAACGACTTCGCCGGCAAGGTCGAGGCAGTCAACAGAAACGTGACCAAGTTCAAACCCGGAGACGAAGTGTACGGCGTCTGCATAGGCGCTTACGCGGAGTACGCGTCCGCAAAAGAAAACAGAATAGCCCTCAAGCCAAGCAACCGTTCGTTTGAAGAGTCTGCCGCCGTCGGCATCGCGGGATTCACCGCATTACAGGCGCTCCGCGATCACGGTCACGTTCAGCCAGGACACAAAGTACTGATCAACGGCGCTGGTGGTGGAGTAGGCACGTTCGCGGTTCAGATTGCCAAGTCGTTTGGAGCCGAAGTCACCGCAGTGACCAACGCGCAGAATCTGGATCTGGTCCGCAAGCTGGGGGCAGACCACGTGGTCGATTATACCAAGGAAGATTTCACAAGAAACGGGCAGCGTTACGACCTGATCGTCGACATTGCCGCTGCTCATTCCATCTCTGATTACAAACGCATGATGAACCCCAACGCCACCTTTGTCCTTGTCGGTATGAGAGACAAGATCCTCAGACGCCTACTCTCTTTCATCGTTCGATCAAAACTCTCAAGGGGCGACAAGAAGTTCGTGTTCTTTGTAGCAAAATCAAACCAAGAAGATCTTGTCGTACTAAAGGAACTCATGGAAGCTGGAAAAATTGTGCCTGTGATCGATAGGCGCTACCCGCTTGGTGAGACTGCTCAGGCAATGGAGTATCTTATCGAGGGTGGTGCTCGAGGAAAGATCGTTATCACAATGGAACATGAAGATGACAAACCGGTTTGGTCAAAGTAGCTCATCGAGTTAAGAGTTGGTGAAGAGGGGATCGTAGACTCGCCGGCGGTCCATGATCCAGCAATTACAAATCTTCTCTTCTCGTGACGGCGTCCCCCGCTCCATTCAGCAGCAAGTTGATCGAGAGACCCGTGAAGACGACCGACACCAGCAATAGGCTACTTGCAAGGATTGGGAGCAAGCTTGGTTCCAGTACTGTTGCGAGCGCCTCTGAGACCAACACCAGCAGAATAATCGGTGAGACCATGATCAGATTGATGATTGTTTGAAAGAGGAACCTACGGATATCCGCCAGCTCCTGCGCCTGCGACGATAGTATGTCGTCGGCGGAGCTCTGACCGTACCGTGAGGCGAAGTACATTCCACCGGCCATGGTGATTCCCGCAATCTCTAACGCCCCCGGCAACGCCAAGACCACGCCCAGCAGAAGCGATGGCGTGGACAGCTGACTCAGAACCAGGGGAACTCCCACGGCAATAGTAACCGGGATCAGATAGATCAACAAGGGTGCGACTCGGGCGCGGTAGACCTCCTTCACGTACCTGCGCATGCTTACAGGCGATGATTTCAGGATCCAGAGCCGCTCCTTCTCTATCCAGCGAGACGCGGTCCCGGATCCAAACGATCCGATGATGAATAGGATGAAAAGGAACGAGGTAGGCGACGACTGGAAAGACCCGGACAATGCGTAGATGATGAGGAAGCCGGAGAGGAACATGGCGTTGATGAAGAGCGCTCTGGCCTCCCGAGTTCTGCTGATCAGAATTTTCTCTTTCAGTCGTACAATCGCCCAGATCGATTTTCCCCGCGGGTCCAACCGGGACGCTTGATTCGGCTGATCAAACTTTTCAGAGCCGGGCGTTGAGACTTCGAGGAGTTCGTAGAAGTGTCCCCGCGCCATCCGCACACCCAGAACCAGGAATCCTCCAAGCCAGGCGAACAGCAACAGAAGATCGACGAGATAGTCGAGTCCTCCCGGGGTTCCGCTGACAAGACCGACGCTGACGATTGCAGCTAGCCCATTCGGCAGGATCCGAGTGACATCCGCAATCTCTACCGGGATTCCCGGAATCAAGAGAGTAATCGGTAGTAGACTAATCATCAAGACGAGCACCATGAAGATGTTTCTCCATAGCTTCTTCCGCTCTCCCATCCCGCGGCCGAGCGAAAGTGTGATGTCTGCGGCTAGCAATAGTCCGATTACGAGGAAGACGAGAGTCACAAGTCCGGCCAGAACAGCAGTAAGCATCGAAGTATGGTAGTACGCAGAGAACCGCAGGTAGAGCACGATTATCGGCGGAAACCCGAACAGCACGGTTGTCAGTGAGTTGAGCAGGACCTTGGCGGCGAAGACCTCCCGTGGAGGAACCGGCGAAGTAAACACGTAGTCCACATCGCTCGAACTAACGGGCAACCCGCCGCCATTGAACCCGCTCTGAATCAACCCGACAAGATACAGTGCTAGGATGAGGCTGCCGGCTACCTCGGAGAGCCCAGCCGTCAAGCCGACCCGGTTAGAGAAGGAGAGGTATGTCGAGCTGCCAAACAGGGTGAAGATAACCGCGAATGCCTCTCCGATACAGAGTCCAATAATTGTGGCTTTTGTGAATCTGCCCTTCACCCAGTATCGGACCAGGATTCCAACAGTTCCGAGTGGACTGGCGACACTCATCGTCGAGCGGGGTCCTCGCCCTTCTCTTCAGTCAGCCGCAAGAACACGTCTTCCAGTCTAGCATCGCTCGCAGTATTCGCCAGATGCCGCAGACCCTCAATATCGCCCATCGCGACAATCTTTCCATGGTCGATGATCGCGATCCTGCCAGCGTGCGTCTGAGCCACGTCTAAATCATGAGTCGAGAGTATCGTCGTCACGCCTCTTTGCGTCTGGCCACCAATCCAGTCTTTCACCGAGACTCGAGTCTTCGGGTCCAACGCTGTCAATGGCTCATCCAACACCAGAACCTGGGGATTGTGCAGGCTCGTCGCGATAAGAGCTACTTTCTGTTTCATGCCCTTGGACAAAGTTCCCACAAGACTGTTCCTCTTCTCCTCCAGTCCGAAAGTGTTGAGAGACCCTGAAATCTCTCTGTCGAGAAGATCATCCGCCACTCCTCGGATCTTCCCGACGAACTGTAGAAACTCCTGAGTGGTAAGGCCGGTGTAGAGGCTGGGATTCTCGGGCAAATATCCGATCATCTTCTTCGCCTTTTCCGGGTCGGCGACAATGTCTGTCGCGCCGATCCGAATTGTCCCGGTTGTTGGTCTGAGGATTCCTACCAGAGTCTTCAGAAGTGTGCTCTTGCCCGCGCCGTTGGGACCGAGGAGTCCGAAGACTTCGCCCGAGGCTATCTTGAGGGAGACGTTGTCGAGAGCTACGAGCGTTCCGTAGTGTTTGGTTAAGTTCTCGATGGATATCTCGACCATGGCGGTGACCCTTTCCAGCGGATCTACGGACGAGATTTGATGGCGATACTTAACGACCAGCTCGGCCCATCAAGAAACCCGTTACAGCTACAGTTATGCCAGTATCATAGTTGACACTGGTTCTCCAATAGCACCGAGAAAAAAGAGGAGGAAATGATTTGTGATCGAGCGGTAGACTATTGATGAGTTAGTCCGTGGCCGCTGGTCTGACTGGTGAAATTGTCGTGACCGCGGTGGAGGGCATCGTAGTGGACCCCGCACAAGTTCTTCGCGCAGCTGTTGCAGAACTCTGTCGCCCTCTCGGTGCAACGGTTGCTAGTGGCCATTGTCTCGTCGAATCCGCCGAACCCGCCAGTCTCAATCTCGTCACATGTCTTGGTCTTGAGATTCTCGTGAGCGCCGTGCTGAGGATTGTGACCCTCGAAGGGCGTTGGGTGATGTGTCGGATTTGGATGAGTGTTAGTTGTCGTGTGCGGGCTTGCATGTTGCGTACCCGTATGATGCTCGGGATTGGTATGTGTGTTACTCTTGGGCTTCGTCTTGGATTTCATGTTGATTCAATAGGGAAAATTTCTCGGCGGGTCATAGTCTATTTCTAACCCGGATTCTGCGAGCTCAGTAACAACCGACGCTGACTGGCTCTAATTGCGGGATGCGTTCTGTAACTCACAAGTCTTAAAACGAAAGCCATCCGGACAGGGGTTTCAGGCGCGTGAGTGGGGCCTTCCACCCGTTGCGCCTCGTAGAAACCCCGGAGTAGGGAGGCAAATGAGAAGAGAAACCAAAGACCCGATTATAGTTTCCAATTCTAGGAATCTAGCCCTAATAGCCGTATTCGGAGCACTTTACGCAGCACTCGTACTCGCCTTCGCTCCTGTTAGTATCGGTCCAGTGCAGGTAAGGGTGGCAGATGCCCTCATGCCTCTAGCCATAATCTTCGGGTGGCCAGTGATCTTTGGACTGGGAATTGGAACCGTTGTGGGTAATTTCGCCGCGGACTCAATTGCCGGCTTCCCATCGGCGTCGATTGGACTGGACATTGTAGGTGGAAGTCTCGTGAATCTTCTCGCGGGATACTTGGCGTGGAGAATAGGTCGACGCGGTTGGAGAGTTCGGGACTGGAACGCGAGCTGGTTCATTGCCACAATTGTTGAGACCGGGCTGATATCGGTGGTTGTGGGCGGCTACCTCAGCATTGTTTTCTCGATACCCCTAGCCGTGGAGATCCCATTGATTCTCGCGGGAGAGATAGTTGCGATTAACATCGTAGGCTTCGCTCTTCTCAGTATCATCGGAGACACTAGAAGCCTAGACCGCTTCAGATCGTGGGGTTTGCGGACCTATGGGACAGACAAGGAACGCTAATCCTTTGCTCAGAGCTTCGAAAGAGCGATTTCCATTCGCCTAACGAAGCCCATGGAAGAGACTGTTACCTAATTTTGAAGGCGTGAGTTAGGTGTGGAATTTGACCAACCATTGACCCTCTAGCACTTGGTTCCTATGAAGTCGAAGAGGAAAGCCAAGACCCGTTCTAAGTCTAAGCCGCATACGAGATCGAAATCGCATACGAAAAGCAAGACTCGTACTCGCACACCGACAAAGACTGCTCATTCCACTATTGTGGAAGCGACTCCCAACCTGAACGTCACTCTAAGTCCCGCCCTGAAATCGTGTCAGGAAGTAGAAATCGGCGATATTGGCGGATTCGGCAGTCCTGAAGAGCTAGAGGAACATGAGAAACGGTGCAGCGAACCTGCCACGGAGTTCTGCAGCAACTGCGGCAAGAATCTGTGTCGCAACCATTACGACCTGATTCATAGAGACCATGATACCAGCGGGCACTCCACCAGCTCCAGCCTGGCCCAGCAGTAGAAGACCCTCGGCCTACCTACTAGTCTGCAAAGCGGCATGGAGTCCACATAGAATCGAAAGCCTCTCCATTTTCATTTTAGACATCTCAGACCGGTATTGACAAGCCAGCCGTCCACCCCAACATCTTCCCGCTAAATCTCGCCTAGTCCAGGATCCTAGAGTATTCTTGAAATCGACCAATCCTCGCGTGACATATCGGCTGATCCTATTTCCGGTTCTAGGCTGAAATCCAGTCTCTTCGTTTGACACGCCGGTTTCAGTTGTTTCGTGTCTTCGCGGCGGTTTGAACCGCGAGGTGTTTTAAGAATCTGGTTCCGACAGGGTCTGTGGCGGCCCGTGTCTTGCTGGTGAAGGGCGATTCTGGCACCCGGGCATACATCATCATGTAGGGCGCCATCGCCAACACGATCTTGCTCTCCGCCTTCCGAATATGCTCCTCCAGCGTGCTGCGCGGCGTTCCCAGTTTTCCAGCCAGCTCGTCGGCAGTAGTGCGTTTCGGAATCTCGTAGTATCCTCCCTCGATGGCGGCCAACAATGCTTTCATCTGTTTCTCTGTCAAGTTTCCAAACAGGCTGCTCAGTGACAGGAGGAAGGCGTCGTCCGTCATGCCTTCAGCAGACCCCTTGTGCAAGACCTCTGTCTTCCCCACCTTGTCCAGGCCTTTGAGTAGTCCTCTGACGTCGTTATCTTCGAAGCCGACCAACCGGTGGTATTCCCATCCTCCGAAGAATACTGGGGGAGGCATCTGGAGGAAATTGTTCGCCCGGACAATTGAGCCAACGGAGACGCCTTGCCCGACACCGCAGATACAGGTGCGGACGACCATCTGAAACTTGTCCTGGCATAATGTCTTTGCGATGATCTTGCTCTCGTACTCTTTGGAATAGTAGACGAGCTCTTTCTGCATTTCCTGGAAAGAGTCCAGGCCGTCAGACTCTATTTCGAGAATGTCGGTGTGATCGTTACACCAGAGCGCGATCCGTGCTCCGGGGAATTTCTTGCTGAGACGATTGTGAGGATCTTCGTTCTTCTCATCAGGCTGAACCCGCAGGAAGAGCTCGAACATCTCTTAACGATTGGAGTTTCTCGTTGGAATGATATAAGGCGTGTACCGGCGCACGCCAGCTAGATAACACCGTGCTGTGCCCCAGAAACTAATGCCGGCGCTCGCTTGCTCAAAGATAATCCGATCCGACGCAGTACATTCTCTCGGTGCAAAGGATAATGGCAGCACGAGAAGATTGGGCAAGAATAACTCGAGGAATCCAAGAAGCATTCACGGGTCTCATTAGCTCGGTTGCGGGAGTCCGAATGGTAAGAAGAGAGAGGCGACCGAGGCCCCGAAGCATCCGGCTCGTGAGCTGGGCAGGACGTGCCAACACTGACAGCTGGTTCCAGCTACAGTTAGAACAGGGCAAGAATCCAGCCCTAATCTACTACACAAAGAACCAAGTCAGATAGATATGCCAGACCCCTGCCGCTTGGTCCCGAGCGTTACAGTGACGTTTTGAGCCGGCAAGCCGGGAATTCAATCCGATAGACGGACGAGCCAAAGTTGGCCTCTAAACCAGTAATGCTGCTGGGAAACCTCACCAGCATAATCCTTACGATAGTCGCCCTACTACAAGCCCTCTCTTGGACGATAGCGGGCATACTGATACTAGCCATACTCTCAATCACCACACTACTCCCCCTCGGGAATACTCTCGGTGGAGCGGGCCGCTCACAATCCAAGAAACCCACAAACCATCTGGCACTACCAGAGTCGAAATATCCTCGTGAAAGAACACAAGAGAAACAGCCAGCACGGCTCCATCAACTGCCGGCAAGACTAGAACCGAAACCAGTTCCAAGACACGAGCCGTCAAAATCTCCCGCACAGCTGAAATCAGACTTTCAGAAAACGATGATCCCGAAGATCACACCGCCGAAATCGATCCCAGGAGCCGTAAGTCCAGTTAAGTCGATTCCAATCAAAACCAACTCTCTAAACCAAGGGATGCTCAAACCTATTCCACCAAAGACAACTCCTCCGATTCTCTCCTCGCCAAAACCTGTTCCTACAGAACCAGAACTCGGCAAATCGACAATAATAGAGAAGGGCGACTATGTCAGCTATGATGTACAGCTAGATCAGGGCAAAGCAATTACTTGTGAAGTGATTGCGAACGGCAGAGTCAACTTCTACCTTCTAGACGAAGATAACCTGACGAGCCTTGATCTAGGCGAGGAGTTCTGGAGTGAAACAGGCGAGGAGGATTCTGAAAAAGCAACCCTCGAGTTCAAGGCTCCCCAAACCGGGAAGTGGTTCCTTGTTGTTGAGAACACCGAGACCAGAGAAGTGTCGGCAACGGCCAACATCAGGAAGGCCCAGCCCAAGACCGGGCCTTCGCCATAGCAGGTTCCTCAGAGGTTTCCGTACCAACCTGTACTCTGAATTGCCTCAATAACGAACCGTGGGGCTTAGGCCCTTTGTGAGCAAAGCCTACATCCTTATGAGAAAACTGCAACGCTGCCTTGTCAACACGCCACGGCTACAATTTGTTTCGGTCGTCTTGGGACTACCTGAGCCGTCCTCGGTTCGGAGGCAAGATTCTGCTGATAGTATTCGTGCTCAGCTTGGCAGTCTCCTGCATCTCCATTTCGACTACCGCGTTCACCTTTGCAGGCTCAACATCACCCGACTTCAGAATCACCGCGAGCGGTCCAGCGAGCTTCACCTCAGGCTCTACTTCCACCTCCCAAGTGGTCGTAACTCCTGAGAATGAATTCTATTCTGAAGTCGTTCTTACCACAATTATTTCTCCGAACGTCGGGCTCTCAGTATCGGTGAGCCCTTCGAACCTTGTTTACGGCTCGGGAATTTCGACGGCCACGTTCAGCTCCTCGACTCCGGGACACTATTCTGTCGCTATCACAGGCGCGAGTGGATCGCTCTCGCACACAACCTCAGTGGCTGTAACTGTTACGGCGGTCAACACTCCAGACTTCACAATCTCCGCGAGCTCCAGCTCCATCAATACTCAACCGTTCATTTCAGAAGCAACCATAATCACCATTACTCCAAACAATGGCTTCACAGGCAATGTGACATTAAGCGCGTCGGTTTCGCCATCGGGTCCCATAGTAACGCTGAGTAGCTCGAACATTCCAGGGGGTACAGGCACCTCAAGTCTGAGGGTCTACGTCGGGAGTAACATATTGGCCGGAACCTACACCGTAACCGTCCAAGCAACTAGTGAGAATCTTGCTCATTCCAAATCCATTATTGTTACAGTTACTGACACTCAAGATATCATGGTGACTGCGAACGGTTCGTCTCTCAGCTTCAACAGTGGTGCTTCAGGAACAGCCACTATCACTGTTTCTCCGCAGAATGGTTTCATCGGCACAATTACGCTTGTGGTCACGGCTCCTAGTTGGTGTCTCATGCAACCTCAGCTCGACCAGCATCCAATCCTCGGGTGAAAGCACTCTGACATGCAGCAGCCGCATTCCCGGCGACTACACGGTTACAATCGGAGCTACAGGCGGCGCTGGTCCCCATACCACAACTGCCGATGTACACGTCGGTGCGGTATCGCCTGCCGCACCCGCTCCATCGACGATTCGGGGGCTTACCTCGGCCTTCTTCTATGGCATCATAGGAGCAATAATCGCGGTTGTCGTTGCGGGGACGGTTCTCGCATTGAGAAGGTCAAGACAATCTAATTCCTGACTCTTTTCGAAATTGGGGCTCAGAAATTCTCTCTTTTTTCCAACATCTTTTCTCCTGTGTTAACTACATCTTTCTGTTATCCTTTTCTCGACCCCTGAGGGCTGACAAAACTCCACAGATCCTTCACAGATTTCGGATGCCGTCTGCCGAAGAATAGCTCAGCGCAAGGAAGGAAATGGGACGGCTATTTTTTCCAAGTGCACATCTTCTGATCAATCATGTGAGCATGCATCGGAAAAGCGTCCTGTTCAAACATCTTCAGCTTGCACTGGACCCCGTGCTTAGGGCATACGGCCTCGCATGGCCGCATGTCCTTCTCGACAGTCGCAACTGCCATAATTTCGACATTATCCGAGCCCCTGTTAAGTCCTTATCGCTCACGTAGTCTTGTCAACCAAAACTCCGCCTACTAGACTTGTACGCCTAGCGCTTTGAGCTTGTAGCGCAGGTGCCTCTCCATGTTCTTCGTCATCAAGAAACCGCTCTTCATGCTCTTGTAGACGAATAGCCAATAGTCCTTCTGCGACGTCTCCTTTTGGCCAGTCTCTAACGTGTATAGTTCCAGCTGGTCGAGGAGGTTCATTACGTCCCTATCTCTCAACCCGCGTGCCTCTTTAGAGGAAGCCTTGATCCTTCATCCATTGATCCGAGAAGATCTTGCTAAGATAGTTACGCCCACTATCAGGAAGAAGGGTCACAATCGTCTGTTCTCGACCCAATCCTTCCGCAACCTTCAGGGCAGCGAAGACTGCCCCACCCCCAGATCCCCCGACGAGTATTCCTTCTTCCCTGGCGAGTCGTCGAGTGAGACGGAACGCGTCCCTGTCTGAGACTTGGATGACATCGTCAACCACTTTCATGTCCATGGTCTTGGGCATGAAATCTTCTCCAATACCTTCCACTCGATACTGATGAGGCTCTTCCTTTGTTCCGTGATAGCGCGAGTAGAATATTGATCCCTCAGGATCAACACCGACCACCTTGATTGTTTTCTTCTTCTCTTTCAAGAATCGTCCAGTCCCGCTGATTGTCCCACCAGTCCCCATCCCACAGACGAAAGCGTCAAGTTTTCCACCAGTCTGCCGCCATATCTCTGGCCCCGTCGTCTGGTAGTGTGCCATCGGATTTGCGGCGTTCACATACTGGTTCGGCATGAAAGAATTCGGCGTCTCCCTGGCAAGTCTTTCGGCCACCTTGATGTAGTGTTCAGGCGAATTTGGCGAGACGTTTGTTGGAGTCACTACGACGCGGGCCCCGTAGGCTCGGAGCAGACTTCTCTTCTCCTCGCTCATCTTGTCGGGCATTGTGAAGATCATCCTGTAGCCCTTGACGCATGCGGCCATCGCGAGCCCGGTTCCAGTGTTCCCCGACGTCGGCTCGATGATCGTCCCACCAGGTTCCAGGAGACCTTTCTTTTCAGCCTCCTCTATCATGACTCTGCCGATACGATCCTTTACACTACCTCCAGGGTTGAGATTCTCCAGTTTGACAAGAATTGTAGGTTTTGTGCCTACGGCGATCTTGTTCAGCCGAACTAGGGGAGTATTGCCGATAGCATCCAGAATCGTGTTGTAGGGTTCCGTTGGAACAGCCACTCCTTTCTGGATAGGATGACGCTGGCTTGGTTTATGTGAATGATGGACCTATCCTAAGACCTCCTCGAGATGTTATGATTCCCAAATTGGGACCCGGCTCTTCCTGAGAATTCTGCCAGGTGGACGGCCCGTACTGCTGGTCTTAGTTACGCTTTCTGCCAGGCCGCGCCTTGGATTTCCGGGGATAGAGGACGATGAGATTGTGGATTCTTGCGTTCATTGCGTCGATTCTGGAGAATCATGGAATGAATGTGTTTGGCGCGGGCAATCTATAAATTACGGGGTCCGTGCCCAGCCGGACACTCTGGACAGATGATGTGTGATGGCTCCTCTACTTGCCTTTGTGGACATATTCGTTGAGTCGGCCCACATGGACGAAGTAGTTCAGGCCCTGGCCAAGCTGGACAATATTGAAGAGCTGTACGAGGTTACTGGCGAGTTCGACGTCGTGACCTTGGTCTTGGCGGATGACATTGAGGAGTTTCGGGACGTTTTGAAGAATAAGATCATGAAGATCAAAGGTGTCAAGAGCACGGTCAGCTCTATAGTGCTGAAGACGCACAAGGGAGCTAGAGCTTCCAGCGAGTTTCTTAGTCCGACCTCTCACTCATCAGTGGCCGTAAGCCACAAAGACTAGTTCTAAGAACCCATGAATCATTCTACTGTTAGCCCATGGAAGCTAATGACGATTGATCCAGCCAGCAGACTTTCTAGTACTCACACTCATCCTTCTCTCAGCCCTAATAGCTGGTAGACTCCTAACACCGCACATTGTCAAGATATTCACCCACACTCCCAGTCGTCTCGACAGATTTCTAGACCCTATCGAGAGCCGGATCTACCGGCTGCTCGGCGTAGACCCGATCCATGGGATGGGGTGGAGGGAATACTTCCTGACTGCTCTGATCGTCAACATCTTCCAGATGACCCTCGCGTTCGTAATATTCGTCTTCCAGGGAGGGCTACCGCTGAACCCTCAAGGCTTCCCAGGCTTCAGTCTCGACCTTGCGTTTATGCAAGTGATCAGTTTCGCAACCAACACAAACCTCCAACACTACAACGGAGAAGGCAATTGCAACCAGCTCCCGAACTGCTCCACGCCGAGCAATGTCCCAGGCCTCTCCTACCTCTCCCAGATGACAGCCGTTCAGTTCTTACAATTTACCAGCGCAGCGACAGGAATCTGCGTGGCGGCCGCCTTGATTCGAGGCTTCGCTGCCAACTCGAGACACATGGGAAACTTTTACGTAGACTTTGTAAGATCTCTAACGAGACTTCTCTTCCCTCTCTGTTTCATATCCGCATTGATCTTCGTAGGACTCGGCGTCCCCCAGACACTTAGTGGTTATCAAACAGTGCAGACACTTGAGGGCGCAACACAGACGATCCTAGTCGGCCCGGTAGCTTCGCTCGTCAGCATCATGCAACTCGGAACAAATGGCGGAGGCTATTATGGCGCCAACTCTGCTTATCCATTCCAGAACCCAAACCCCGCGAGCGACATATTCCAGATTTTCCTGATGCTTCTGATACCGACAGCGCTCTGCTTCGTCTATGGGCACATGCTCGGAAAGAGGAGGGAAGCTCGCCCGATACTCTGGGGAGCATACGGTCTCTTCGCGATCGACCTTCTCATCGCGTTTATCCCCAATTACAGCCTTGGTCAAGGCATGGAAGTAAGATTCGGCGGATTCTTCACTACTTTCTGGACCCTTGTCACGACCGCCGTCACCACAGGCTCGGTCAACTCAAGCCTGTTCGGGAATCATCCTCTTGTGATCTTATCGGCGTTCATGGGAATGCTGATCCAGTCGACGCCTGGCGGGAAGGGAGTTGGCGTAATGTACCTAGTGATGTACATCGTCATCACGGTCTTCATCGTCGGCCTCATGTCTGGACGAACTCCAGAATATCTTGGGATGAAGATCAATGCTCGTGACGTCAAACTTGTAATGGTCGCGTTTCTAGTTCACCCGATTATCATCCTCGTCCCGACGGTCCTAGCATATGCGACTGGTGCCGCATCTGCTATTGGGATCTGTGTCAACTGTCCGTCAGCTTCAACTGGCTTTACTCAGATCTTCTACGAATTCACATCCGCCGCAGCCAACAATGGCTCCGATTTTCTGGGCGCGACGGGAAACACTCCGTTCTTCAACATATCAACCGGATTGGTAATGTTCATCGGCCGCTATGCCCCCATCGGACTCTTACTGGCCCTAGCAGGGTCAATGATCAATCGAAGGCGATCCACTGAGATCGGTCTAAAGACAGACAGCATCACCTTCACCCTCGTCCTCATCGGAAGCATACTCCTGCTCGTTGTTCTCACCTTCTTCCCATTCCTAGCACTTGGACCCATTTTGGAACAGTTCCAGAAACGCCTTAACGGATTCTGAGAAGAATGATCTCGCAGATACCCCAAACAACTGCGTCGCATCTCCGAAGCAACCTCACGTCAACCAAGACGCTTCTAGATTCTCTGGTCAGACTCAACCCCAAATCCCTCCTTGCGAACCCCGTCATGTTCATTGTAGAACTCACTTTCTTCATAGTGGCCGCGATGGCGGCGTATCCTCCCTTCTTCTATCCAGTCGCGAGTTTGGGCCTGCGAATCTACTATGTGGAGGTCGCGCTGATACTCTTGATCACCGTCTGGTTCAGCACTCTGGCGGACGCGTTGGCTGAGACTCAGGCGAAGAACACTGCGAACAGTCTTCGAAGTCTAGAGTCAGAGGTCCAGAGCAAGAAGATAGTGACCGAAGGAGATACTCGAAGGATAGTGGTCACACCTTCAACGACTCTCCGTAAAGGAGACTTGGTTCTACTCGAGAAGAACGACGTTGTCCCGATTGACGCGGAGGTGCTTGAGGGGATTGCGATGGTGGACGAATCACTTCTCACTGGCGAATCGACACCTGTCCGAAAAGCACCTGGAGACGATGTGATAGGAGGCTCCAAGGTAATCAGCGACACCCTCACGATCCGGGTCACGGTGAACCCGGAGGACACCTACATCAGCGAGATGATCAGAATGGTGGAATCGTCGAAGAGGCCACGGACGCCTAACGAGGTGGCTGTTACCATGGTGCTGATTGGACTGACCGCCATCTTCACAATAATCATCGTCGCACTCCTGGGTCTCTCGATCACTCTCAGTCTTGCGGGCGACCTCTCCGTGCTAATAGCGCTCTACGTTTGTCTGCTCCCGACAACGATCGGAGCACTACTGCCCTCAATTGGGCTCTCAGGAATATCCCGACTCTATCAAAGAAAAATCATAGCCAAGTCCGGAAGGTCAGTCGAGAGGGCTGGGGATACCGACGTGATCATTCTCGACAAGACCGGGACGATTACCGTTGGCAATCGACAAGCGACCGAGTTCATCCCGTTCGAGGGCCACACTGAGAGAGAGGTCGGCGAGTCCGCTTTTCTTTCATCTTGGCATGATGATACACCGGAAGGCCGAAGCCTCATACGGCTAGCGTACGAAGACGGCTACATTCCCAGAGAGCTCAACGCACTGGGAGTTTCAGAAGTATACGAGTTCTCCGCGAGTACCCGAACAAGTGGCGTCAAGATATCTCAGGGTACAGGGTTCATGCTACCGAAAGGAGACAAGTCAGGCCGAGAACGCGGAAGACTGAGAAGAAAGTTTGAGGCTCATGTAGAGGCTGGATCCGTGATCGCGGAAGACGAGACCGAGATAATCAAGGGCGCTCCAGACGCGATCAAGAAGATTGCACGCTTAATCCCATCAAACTTCGACGCCCTGATTGACGGTATATCGGGCCAAGGAGATACGCCGCTGGCTTTGACGAGAAACAGAGAGGCGATCGGAATCATCAGACTCAAAGATGTATTGAAGCCAGGAATCAAAGAGAAGATTCAGTCGGTCAAAGTGATGGGAATCCGGCCTGTTATGTTGACCGGGGACCAGCCTCTCACAGCGAAGAGTATTGCTAACGAGGTGGGGATTGATGAATACAGGCCGGAGGCCAAGCCTGAGGACAAGTACGATATCGTCATGAGGGAACAGGCCGAGACCCGAGTAGTGGCAATGATCGGCGATGGCACCAATGACGCACCTGCGTTGGCTGTTGCTGATGTCGGGCTTGCGATGAACTCTGGAACTGAGGCGGCTAAAGAGGCCGCGAATATGGTCGACCTGGAATCAAACCCTGCCAAGATCATCGAAGTGGTCATGCTCGGAAAACAGTTGCTCATGACCCGTGGCGCAGTGACGACTTTCAGCATCGCCAACGACGTCGCCAAGTATTTTGCCATAGTCCCCGTCATGTTCGCCACCACCATTCCAGAACTGAAGGCCCTGAATATTCTCGCGCTCGGATTGAACACCGCAGTTCTATCAGCTCTAATCTTCAACGCGGTCATAATCCCGCTTCTGATTCCTCTGGCCATGAGAGGAATCCGGTTCAAGCCCACCAGCACGATGGCCCTCTTCATCAAGAACGCGGTGATATACGGGCTGGGAGGAATCATTGTGCCTTTCATCGGAATCAAGCTGATCGACATAGCACTACTATTGATAGGAGCGTAGAATTGGTTTGAGTATCAAGAACGAAGTCAAACGAAACTATGGACCCGCAATCAGATTAGCCATCATCTCAATGCTACTCTGTGGCCTCGTCTTCCCACTAGTCGTCACAGGATTTGCCCAATTCCTGCTACACGATCAAGCAAACGGTTCGCTAGCTCATCTGAACGGAAGCAACGGCAGGACAATAGGCTCGTATATCGTCGCTCAGAACTTCTCCCAACCATTCTTCTTCCATTCACGAAACGTTACGCTATCAGCTTCCGGCGTAGACCCCGACATCACGCTTCAAGATGCACTCTCACAAATACCGCGAATATCTGCGGCGACCAACATAACACAAAGTAACCTTTCAAACCTTGTCAGTCAAAACACAGAACGGACCTCGTTCGTTTTTGGCGACGAGTATGTGAATGTGCTCAGACTTAACTTAGCTCTAATCCAAAACTTTCAGACAGCATATTGCTCCACTCCACCCCTTTCTTACTGTGAATAGCGAGCTACTCTCGAAACCAGCGACTAGTTTCTCTCGATTGCCTACGCCGCAGTTACGACAGCATCGACGGACCTTGTAATTGGGTGATGGCCTGTGATTCCATGCACGATGTTTCTGATTCCAACTAGTAACAATGCGAAGGCGAGTATGGCTGCGAGGATCCCCTGCCCAATTGACATGTCAAGAATAACGTAGATGGAAAGAATGATCGTCAAAATTCCAATCGTTACTATCACAAGCCTCAGCCACATTGGCGGATGTCTTGCAACTCCGACTCCTACCTCGACAGCTCCCACAAGTAGGAGGGCTACGGCAAGGATTCCGATTAGGGTAGCCATTGCTGCTTGCAAATCAAGCAGAGCGGCAGTTCCAAGAACCAAAGCGATCACACCCCCAGTCACGTTAAGGCTTCTGAGTAGTGACGGTAGGACCGTAGCGAATGCTCCTACACTCATTCGGAAGAGTCCGCCGATGATCAGTCCTGCTGCGATCACTATGACTAGAGTCTGTGTTGTGAACTGAGGATCAGCTAAGGCAAAGACTGCCAGAGCGATAACTAGGACACCGCCAATGACCTCGAGTGTCCGCCAAAGGCCAGAGGCTCTAACCTCAATTTTGCTCAAGTGTAGCGAGCTGTGGTTGGGACAATGAGTATTTAGTGCCTTCCCAATTGGAGGCTCGTCTCTCCGATAAAGCGTAATACCGTCTCGCACGATGGGTGAACTATCATGGTCAAAGGGGTCCTCGGTCTTCACCACGTTACGGCTATATCTAGTGACCCACAGAAAACACTCGACTTCTATACGAAAATTCTTGGGCTACGTCTCATCAAGCTGACAGTCAATTATGACGACCCCAGTACGTATCACGTCTACTTCGGCGATGAAATCGGCCATCCCGGAACCGTTCTAACATTCTTTCCATGGCCGGGTCAGCCAAGAGGCCGCAAGGGTGCTGGCCAAGCTACAACAACTTCCTTCTCAGTTACGCCAGAATCAATAACTTACTGGCAAGAGCAACTGACATCGAACGCCATTTCCGTGGAATCTCCTCGCAGACGCTTCGACGAAACGGTGCTTTCGTTCCAAGACTATGACGGACAGAGCTTGGAGTTAGTTGGAAGCAGGAAAATCGAAGACAGAACTGTATGGACTCACGGTCCTGTACCGAAGGAACATGCAATCAGAGGATTTCACAGCATCACACTCTTAGAAGAGGTTCTGGAGAGAACCGAGTCCGTGCTGGTAGACACTCTGGGTTTTCGACAGGTACGCGAGGAGGAGGACCGTTTCAGATACGAGGCTGGGAAAGGAGCCGCGGGGACGATTGTAGATGTTGTCTCTCGGCCCAAGGCTCAGCGTGGATTTGTAAGTGTTGGAATAGTTCACCATGTCGCTTTTCGCGCCTCTGACGACGAGCATCAGAAGGATCTGCGTCAAGAAATCCTCAAAGCCGGCCTAAACGTCACCCCGGTCATTAATCGGAACTACTTTCATTCCATCTACTTCCGAGAACACGGCGGAGTCCTCTTCGAAGTCGCCACAGATCAGCCTGGTTTCGCTATTGATGAGTCTCCCGAGCAGCTAGGGACACGCCTCGCGCTTCCACCGTGGCTTGAAAATTCGAGGACGAAGATAGGGAAGAATCTGCCTCCCATCAACCTGCCTAAACGAGTCGTAGCTTAGGAAGAATATCATGTCTCAATCTAGTCCTTTTGAGAATCTTCAGAAAAATGTTCGAAAGTACATCTTCGAACACATTGAGGAACACACGACGGCCCCCATTGTGGAGCAGATTATCCGAAAGTTCGAGTTGGACAGAGCATCCGCATTCAAGGTGCTGGCCGAACTTCAGTCCGCACGACACATCGTGCTTCTAACATGTACGCAGAGAATCCTGATGGAACCGGGACAATAGCGCCTCACGAACTTGGGAGTCGACCAGCACGATTTCCAATTGCACACCTAGAACCTCGCCTGAGCCACAATTAGGAAATACGTGGCTTCACGCGTCTTGAGGGCATGTCGAGAGGGACTCTAACCAGCCCATTCCGGCATGGGCTTACATTCATCGCAACGCTCGCCTTCGTCATCAGCTTCTTCGGCTCGAGATTGTTCGCGACCGCGTTTCCCACCACTGTTGTTATGCAGGGAGGGATCCATCTTCATCATTTCTGGTATGGCATTGCCCTCATCAGCGTGGCGGGCTGGATGGGCATAGCGTGGAGGAACGAGAGGCTTTACCGGCTCTACGCCGTCCTATACGGACTAGGAGCAGGATTTGTCGGAGACGAAGTCGGTTTGCTGTTGACCTTCAACAACTATCAATCGGAACTTACTTACCTGTTCTTTATCGCGGCCATTTCTTTTGTAATAATCGCAACACTCTTTCTTCGATACCGGGCTCAGTTGCGAGAAGAACTTCTCAAATTGAGCTTCCGAGAACGAGCTGCCATAATAGGTGTGTATCTCACAGGTTTCTCTGTCTTCTTCTTCTTTCTCTCGTCGGGAGTCAGTCTTGTAGGAATCCCACTAGCATTGGCGGGTTTGACAATTCTGATCATGACATATGCCAGGCATAGGAAACCACGGGCGGCTATCAATACACAATCCTAAGGATGCTGCGCATCCGCTCCCATTTTCTAAGGGTCGCTTACTAGATACTTTTCTAGAAGTCTCAGATTGTTACTGTTGCTTCTACTGGCTTGGCCATTTCGAGAGCTCTCTCTCGCGGGACTTCCATTTGATGGATGTCCCTGGCGTGGAGCTGTACGTGCTGGACTAGCTCGTCGTCTGATTGGGCTCTTACCATGAAGCCGCAGTCGCAGTTTACCTGCTTCGCCATTTTTCTTCGCTGGGCGGTTTGTCCTTAGTTCCTAATAAGATGGTTAGATTCACTTGAGGAATTTGGTCAACCAGGCTTCACGCGTGCTGGGCCTTTGGAATCGGGGTGTTTTTACGGACCATTTTTTCACCTGTTTTCTTGGACAGACTATCGATTCTTGTTGAATGCTTCAAACTTCAACTTCAGACAGATTCGAATACGCACTTCAGATGTGCTTATCTGAGACGTAGCGGATAGTGAGCAGGTGAAGGCGTCGGGCCTGGCATAGACAAGAATTGGGGCTCCTTCGTCGAGTAGATGTTTTGGCGTTACTGGGCGCTGTTGTGGCTCTCTTCCTGGGACCGGCTAGCGGTCCTTGGTGGACTGTTACCGGTACCGAAACTAGTAAGCTTCTGAGCATTCAAGTCTCTCCGTTCTACTTACAAGCTGATGCCACTGGGCTGTCGACGAGCACATTCTTCTCCGCTCCATTAGGCTCGATCACGAATCTCTTGTTGGTCCTTAGCCTGATCTCTCTAGGCGCTTCCAGCTTGCATCCTGGAACTTGGTGGAGCAAACTGGCTGTTTATTTCAGCCTCTGCTCATTTAGTGAGTTGTACCTCAGTTTTCTCTTGATGTATCATGGCGCTCTGACCATACTGCTCGGCGCCTACGATATCCTGCCACCGTACTCAGGCACAAGCCGCCTGCTAGCCAATATTGTGGGTCTTGATCTCAACAACCACCCGAACCCGTTGGTAACCGCGAGCTTCGGCTTTCCCTTCTATCTGGGCTTCCTTGGCATCGGACTCATCGCGACGAGTCTAATCGTCAACGATATTTCCGAAAAAAGAGAGACTCACGAAAGGCGAGGCGTCGGAGCCATTTTCACAACTGATTCAGAATGATGGATCGTCAAAGAGCCTCTCGCTTTCTTCTCCACGAGTTCGGCATAACTTGCTTGTGAAGAGGCCCTGAGAAAGAGTCCATCAGATCTTCGACTAAATCTCAACGGCTACGCTGTTTATTCAAAAGCTGAATGCGAACCGAGTGGGTTCTAAGGACTCACTGAGGGCGCTGAAGATGGTGGCGTGGGTGGTCCCGGCGCAGTGGCGGGAGTTGCCTCTGGCATTGAGCTCTTGCGGACTCTTCGGGAGAGCCAGAGGCTGAAGGCGATGATTGCTGTTGCAACTACTCCGATGAACCCGAGAGCACTCCATGGTGTTGCAAACATTGAGGCTAGCATTGATGACATGTCGATAGTTGATGATCCGTTCCTCATCCTCTGATCTAGGCTCAAGCTGGTAGAGGTCAAGCGCAGCCCTAGGGTCACTGTGAGTCGCATGTCCCGCGTCACTTGGACAGTCGTGTATGCGCAGGGGTAGCTGAGGCAGTAGCCGTTTGTGGGCACCTGGGTGCTGCTCTCACTGTGCATTGTTATGGTTCCGTTTGCGAAGCTTCTGGCCAGCAGGTCGCTGCTCTTGTCGTAGCTCCAGAGAAAGTTCAGGTCGATTGTGGCGTGTGAGTTGGGTCCGGGCGGACCGAACAGCGAAGAGGGAACTGTGAGATTGACGCCCTGCGAGAACTGGGAAGTAACGATCCACGCCTGAACATTTCCTTGATCGGCTAGGTTCAGGGTCTCGCTGCCGGTCACGCTGGCCCAGCCGTCCATCACTTGGACCGGACTGCCATTGGACAGGGGTCCGTTGACCCACCATAGTGTGTAGGACGGATCGGAGGTGGCGGTCGCGGACATTTGCGAGATGATATTCCCGAAGCCAGAGTTGAAGCCTTGCGAGCTCGAAGAGGCTGCAAACGCATCCAGCACATGTTCGATCAGATCTGTCGCTGTCCCGGCTGATTCAACTCTAGTTGCTAGATCGATGGACTGTACAAGAGTTCCGGATTCTGTAACGGGCGTAATAGTGACTATGGGCAGTTGAGGAACTGAAACTGAGACGCCGAGATTGTGAGAGACAAGAAGGTTCGCCGTGCTACTACTCAGTCCTTGTACGGTCCAGCCTACATTACCGTTCAATCCCACTTGGAATGTGGGTGGCATCGAAGTCGGAGGCGGAGCAGGCGGAGCTACATCTACAGTGCCTCTCAGGAAGTCGTAGTTCGCGTCGTAGTAGTGATAGAGTCCCGGTTGAACAAACAGGTGGGTGAATGATTGTTTCGGGGACACGGGTCCTGAACTGAAAGACGCAAGTCCAACATTCAGCGTGGCATTGGAAACGACAGAATGTGTGAGCTGTCCTGTATTTTGCCAGACAACTGTAGTTCCGGCAGAGACGATCAATGACTGCTGACTGAACCCGCAGCTGAAATTTGTTGCTGAGCATGTCATATTATCGTAGATGTATACAAAGGCCGTAGCCGGGTAGATGCCCAAGCAGGCCTCGTTGTAATAATTAGAGGGACTCGCAGAGCAGCTCTGTGTAGTCGACACGGACGCTGCAAGACTGTATGAAGCTGTCGAGCCCACTTTGAGATTAGGCACCCCGTAGACCGGGGCGATTGTTAGAAGCAACGTGAGAGCGGCTGCTAGGGTCAGGTAACGTTTTCTGAACAATTCTAGACCCAATCTACCGCGGACGAACACGGATAAAACAATTGCTCTCAATCTCTATGAATACTCTCTAGAATGGCGCATAATCCGTCCGCCCAGGTGGCGATGCAGAACTGTCCTATCTCGCCGAGAGTGTTTCGAAAAACTTCATCAACTCTTCGTTGAAACTTCGGAACCAGTCTGCGTGTACGGATTGAAGATTCCTCGCCCCGACAAGGAGTCAATAGATCTCTTCCCAGTCTCTTATACCAAAAGATGATCGGGTGACGGTCCGGCCGATGTTCGGCAACATTTCCGCTTTCGTTAATGGGAACATGTTCTTCGGAATATTTGGAAACGACCTATTCGTACGATTGTCGATTGAAGATCGCGAAGAGCTTCTCAAGAACAAGGGCGCATCAGTGCTTGAGCCGATGAAAGGAAAACCCATGAAGGACTATGTCGTCGTCCCCATGACCTGGAGAAATCGGCCCGAGACACTGAATTCATGCGCTTCTAAAGCGCTTGAGTAGTCCAGCCAGTTGCCGCCCAAGAAGACGAAAAAAATAGAACCAGCTCCATCGAGAAAGGAAGCATATCAAAACGGATCGCCATGACTCAAAGTGAGCAAGAATTTCACCGAAAAATGGCCGTCGAATGTTTCAACAAGACATGGGACTACTTGAGGAAGAAGAATAGAACTCCAGACGATGACCGGTTGATGCTGAACCTGGCCCATTCTTCCTGTTACCACTGGAGTCTCGTCGGAAAGGCCCCCAACTTTGCAATCGGTGACTGGCAGATCTCACGAGTCTACTCCGCGCTGAAACAGCCAGACCTAGCCATGCATTTCGCAACATCTTCTCTAGAAACATGCCAGAAGAACAACCTCTCAGAACTCCTCGTCTCCGCTTATGAAGGAGTGGCGAAAGCTTACGCCGTGGCCAACGAGTATCGATCGGCTAAGGAATTCACCGATAAGGCACGCCGCCAACTAAGTCAAGTCGCTGATGAGGAAGACGTCAAGATTTACTCGGATCAGATCGACGAGACAGAGCAGATGATACCAAAGTAGGTCCAGAGAAGGGTATTCGATCGTCTGCACCGATGCACGTTCTCGACTAGACGTCTTTCGAAGATCTCGCCGGTTTCTTGATTGCCTGTTTCGGAAGTCGGAGAGTTCGAGGTTTGTATGGTTTGGACGGGCCTTTCTTCCCTCGTCCCAGTCCTGCGGGCTCGATATTTCCTTCCTCTTCCAGCTTCTTCATGATCCCGGAGATTGATTCCTCTCTACGGTCGAATACCCACGCAACTTCGTAGGGGTAGGAGGCTCGGCGGTCTTTGATCCAGCGGGAACGTATCATTTCCTGTATGAGAAGTTGGAGCCCGGTTGGACCGACTTTTTTCATTCCCTTGATTACGTCTTGTAGACTCTTCTTGTAACCTGCTAGGAAGGGGTCTTTTGCCTCAAACCCCTCTATTCGACTCATTTAGGCAGCCTCCGGCTAGTTGTCCTCTTGAATATGATCAGTTTCACCTAGCTCCATGTAATCTGTTACTTACGGGTCTACAACTCTGTTAACTTATCGTCGGATGCCTCTCTGACGTATAGGGCGGGTTCATGGCTCTTGTCGTTCGTTGTTGGCTCTCAAGTCCGTCTGGCAACACTATGCTCCATCACGGGAAGTGCTGGGACTACTGGAAGTGTTTAGGAGGATGGTCAACGAGTCCATACGGATAGGCATAGCGAACGATGCGTCTTCGCTGAGAAGGCTCTCACTACTCTCCTACAACCAGCTCGCCCAGTATGATTCTCCCAGCTGCTACAAGCTCTCCGCCATATCGAGAGCAGCAGGAATACTAGCGTCTAGGAAAAAGTCTCTCAAGAGAGGCTTCCCTACTAGGACGCCGTATGCTGTGAGACAGCAGCTCGTATCATGTTACAGCTTCAAGACGAAGAACGGAGGACTAGAGATTCCGATCGCGAGAGGGAAACGTCTCAACATACCCCTGACCAAGCACACGATAAACGTCATCACTCAACTGGGAGTCGAGGTGCGCTCTTTCACCCTCACCCAGAACACGCTCAGCCTCTCTATCGCCCGCGACGTTCCCACAGTAGAATGCACCTCCACGGTGGGCGTGGACCGTAACCTTCGGAATCTTACAGTTGGAAACGACGAGGAGACACGTCACTACGACCTCTCAGAGACTGTGCATATGGCCAGTACTACGATGCGCATAGTCGCCTCTTTCAAACGAGACGATGCTAGGATTAGAAAGGTCATAGCCTCAAAGTATGGAATGCGTAGAACCGCTAGGACTGGTCATCTACTCCATACCGCCACGAGGACGGTTGTGGAAACAGCGGTCCAGCGGAGACAGGCAATAGTACTGGAAGATATTCGAGGCATACGCTGTCTCTACCGTAAGGGTAACGGTCAGACCAGAAAGTATCGGAGCAGAATGAACGGATGGAGCTTCAGCGAAGCCCAGCGACAGCTAGAGTACAAGGCTAGATGGGTAGGCCTACCCATTATTCGTCTGTCCAGGCGTGAGACCAGAGGATCCAGTGTGACTTGTCCGAGATGCGGGGAGAGACTCCAATCGGACAACCGACTGGAAAG